>ERZ860059.600-NODE-600-length-21008-cov-2.819453_pt1 | contig 21008 bp, 15 predicted proteins | sample MGYA00510113_ERZ860059 | MGnify/ENA primary metagenome ERZ860059 (study PRJEB30046, sample SAMN00715190) | human gut metagenome | study: EMG produced TPA metagenomics assembly of the A metagenome-wide association study of gut microbiota in type 2...
CATCGTTCAGCCGCGAACGGGGCTGCACCTACCGGGTCGCCACCGAACTCATGCACGCTTTCGAGGCCTACCCGTGGCCCGGCAACGTACGCGAACTGAAAAACTTTGTGGAATACGGGGTCGGGTTTTGCGAGCACGGCGTCCTGACGCTGGATCTCATGGATTCCCGCTTCAAGACGGCAAGCCCACCTCCCGTCAAAACGGAAAAAGGTATGCCGTCCCCACCGCCGGAGCCTGCCCGCGATACGGCGGAATACGACAGGATCATGCAGCTCCTTGAGCGCTACGGGCAGCACACGGAAGGGAAAAAACGGACGGCCCGCGAACTGGGGATCAGCCTTGCCACGCTTTACCGCAGGATGGGGCAGCTAGGCATCACGGCGAGAAAGCACGCGAGATGACTGCGGGCTCGCCTTTTCGCATGGATACGGCGGCAACCGCCCGTCCTGTCGCAACCCCCTGCACGGCGGGGCATTGCCTGTTCCAGGCCTTGGGCGCCTTCAACAGGCCTGCGCAAAGGAGGGAGGGGCCGCCTTCCCTTCCGTCATTTCCAACCCGCCCCAGTCCGCCTCGAAAAACATCAAACCCGGCTGTGCCTCCCCCATACGCTGCCGGGGGAGATGGCGGGGAGGACGGGTAGCGCGGGGATAAGCGAAACGGGCGAACCCGTAAGGCTGGGCAGGAGGATGGACAGGATGTCTGTCGCTCTATCGAACGGGATCGCCCCATGCAGGAAACAGCCATAGCGGATGGGGTGGGCAAACGGCTTTCCCTTGAAGGGTATCGGTATCCGGTTTCTGGGGACTCACAGCCCCTATAAGAAGATGTCTTCTTGGGGGTAATGCGGCAGGCGGGTTGCGGCGAGGCAAAAACGGTGGAAGGCGCATTGAGGAGTGCCATCAAGCGGTTTCGATTTGCAGCGGACAGGTTGGGGGATGCTTTTTCGGGTACAAAAAAAAGGAACCCTAATTATTTAAGGTTCCTTTTCTCAATTTATCTTATTCTATTTTCTAACTTGTCCATTACCAAATATCACATATTTAGTAGTAGTCAATTCCTTCAGCCCCATTGGTCCTCTTGCATGAAGTTTTTGAGTACTAATACCTATTTCAGCACCAAAACCAAACTGTCCTCCATCTGTAAATCTTGTAGAAGCATTTACATATACAGCTGCTGCATCTATTTCATTTAAAAATCTTTGAGCATTTGAATAATCCTCTGTTATTATAGACTCAGAATGTTTAGTTCCATATTTTCCTATATGTTCTATTACCTCATCTAAAGTTTTTACAGTTTTTACAGCAAGTATATAGTCTTCATATTCTGTAGCCCAATCCTCTTCTGTTGCTTCTTTAGATTCAGGAATATATTTATTTACTGTTTCATCTCCTCTTATCCCTACATTTCTATCAAGCAGCTCTTTTCCCATTACAGGAAGCAATTCTGCTGCTATATCTTCATGTACAAGTATAGTTTCTACTGCGTTACAGACTCCAGGTCTTTGAGTTTTAGCATTAATTATTATATCTACAGCTTTTTTCAAATCTCCACTCTTATCCACATATATATGACAGTTTCCTATTCCAGTTTGAATACATGGAATAGTACTATTATTGATAACTGTATTGATCAGTCTAGCACTTCCTCTAGGAATAAGTACATCTATATATTCATTAGCCTTCATAAGTTCTGCTGCTTTTTCATGGCTTGTATCTTCTAAAATTTGTACTGTATCTTCTGAAAGTCCAGCTTCCCTCAACACTCCTTTAAATACACTTACAATAGCTATATTTGTTTTTATTGCTTCTTTTCCACCTCTTAAAATAACGGCATTTCCACTTTTTAAGCAAAGTCCAAAAGCATCTGCTGCAACATTAGGACGTGATTCAAATATTATAGCCACCACTCCTAAAGGAACTCTTTTCTGCTGAATTATCAAACCATTTGGAAGTGTTTTTCCATATACGTATTCACCAACTGGGTCATTGAGCATAGCTATTTCTCTCAATCCTGTTGCCATATCTTCTATTCTCTTCTCTGTTAATGTAAGTCTATCTATAAAGGATTGTTTTACTCCGTTCTTTAAAGCATTTTTTACATCTTCTTTATTTATTTCAATTATTCTTTCTTTATTTCTTATTAAAGCATCAGCTGATTTTTGAAGTATATCATTTTTTACTCCAGTAGGAAGCTGAGCTGTCTTTATAGAAGCTTTTTTAGCAGCTTCTCCTATTTTTGATATTTCCATTATATCTCCTCCAAAGCTATGCAATCAAAAACTGTTCCCACGTCTTCCCCTGATATTAATCTCTCTATCAGTAAAGGGTTAGAACCATCTAATATAGCCATCACTACTCCATTATCACAACATTCTCTTGCTGCCAGAAGTTTTGTTTCCATTCCTCCAACACTGAATTCGCTTCCCTTTTCTCCACCCATTTTCATTATTTCATCAGTAACTTTTTCTACATATGCTATTCTTTGAGCATCAGGATTAGTTTTAGGGTTAGAATTATACAATGCATCTATATCTGTAAGTATAATCAAAAGGTCAGCCTTCAACAGAGAAGCTACACTTGCAGAAAGTCTGTCATTATCACTGAATTCTATTTCAAATGTAGATATAGTATCATTTGCATTAACTATTGGGATAACTCCATATTCTAACAATGTTTCAAATGTATTGTTAGTATTAGTTTTTCTTTCTCCCTCTTTAAAATCATCTTTTGTCAAAAGTATTTGAGCTGTTTTCTGGCTGTACTCACCAAAAAAGTTTTGATATATATGCATAAGTTCAGCCTGTCCTACTGCTGCTGCTGCTTGTTTTTCTCTAGTTTCCTTAGGTCTTGTTTTAAAATCAAGCTTTTTAGATCCTACTCCTATAGCTCCTGATGTTACAAGGACTACATCTCTTCCTTGATTTCTTAAGTCACTAAGTCCCCATGCAAGCTTATTTAAAAGGCTTAGATTAAGATTCCCATTTGCATAAGTCAATGTAGATGTTCCAACTTTAATTACTATCCTTTTAGCATTTTTTACTCTTTCTTTTATATCTCTATTCATTTCAGCTGTCACCCCTCTTTAACATTTCATTTAATGATACTATTATACTAAATATTTGTAGATTTTGCACATTTATTTTTATTTTTCTGCTTAAGCAATAAAATATTTTTTAAATTCAAAAAATAAAAAAAGCAACTCAAAAGCAAAAGTAAATCTAACTTAGTTACTCAGATATTATTAAAAAAATGGTGCAGAAGAAGAGATTTGAACTCTCACGGGGGCACCCCCACTGCCGTCTGAAGACAGCGCGTCTACCATTCCGCCACTTCTGCATAACTACTGGTAGTATATACCCATTAATATAAAAATTCAAGTATTTTTTCTAAATATTTAAAAGAGAGTAAGGCTGTATTTCTAATAACTCAAACAAAAATTCTGAAAAGAAAAAGGAGTTGTTCAAATAAATGATTAAAAATCATCAATTTGCAACAACCCCATTACAAACAATTATTTAACTATTTTTCAATTATTTAACTATTTTTTAATTGATGGTTCTACATGAGCATAATCTCCATCTTTTCTTTTATATACTATATTCATTTCTCCAGTTTCACAGTTAGTAAATGGATAGAATACTCTATTTAATAATTCAAGTTGAAGTATAGCTTCTTCTATATCCATTGGTTTTGGAGGAAGATAAACTTTAACTACATTTACTGCTGCTTCTTTTTCAACTGTATTAGTTTCAGGATTATATTTTATTTTTTTAACTCCTGGAACCTGTCCATAATTTATTGCTCTTTTTTCTTTGTGTTTTTTAAGTTGTGCTTCTATAATATCAGAAACTTGGTCAATAGCTGCATATAAGTCAGTATCTGTACAAGAAGCTTTTAAAGTACTTCCACTGAGATATGCTAATACTTCAGCTGTATGACTGCTTCCAGTTTTAGTTCTCACTGCTGATAAGCTAACATCTAATTCTATGATACTATCGTGATACTTTTCAACCCTCCCTAGTTTAGTTTCCGCATACTTTTTGATTGCATCAGTTACAACTAATTGTTTTCCATGGATAGACATTTTCATAATACCACTTCCTTTTAAGTCCGCAAGTTCTCTTTGCTTTGTATAATATTATACTTCCTTTTTAACAGATTTCCTCTTTTTTATATAAAAATTTTAAAAAAATTTTTTAATCATCTGTTAAATGCAGAATACCTTTTTTAAGATAGAGTTTTTTATCAGATATTTTTGCTAAATCTTTTGAATGTGTAACCACTATTATGGTCTGCTTCCTATTTTTATTAATATCTCTCAGTATATCAAAAATTGTTTCACTTGTTTCTTCGTCCAGATTCCCTGTAGGTTCGTCAGCTAGAAGTATCTTAGGGGAATTAATAAGAGCTCTGGCTATCGCCACTCTTTGCTTTTCCCCTCCAGATAGTTGAGATGGTTTGTGTTTTACCCTGTCTTTTAGCCCCACTGCCTCTAATATTTCCATGGCTCTTTTTTCCACTTCTTTTCTATTTTTAAAATCATTCACCAAAGCTGGAAGCATTACATTTTCCAAGGCAGTAAATTCTGGCAGAAGATAGTGAAATTGAAATACAAATCCCAGCATACCATTTTTTAATATATCTTTTTTTTCTTCAGAAAGTTTTTCTACTTCCTGTCCACCAATATATATTTTCCCACCATCTATTTTATCCAACAGACCAATTATATTTAAAAGAGTGGACTTCCCTGATCCTGACCTTCCAAGTATCGAGATAAATTCTCCCTCTTCCACTGTTAAACTTAGATTTCTTATAATATGAAGTTTATCTATATTCCCACTATAATATTTTTCTATATTTTCTAATTTCAATATCTCTCTACTCATGTCTTAATGCCTCCACAGTTTCCATTCTAGCTGCTCTGTATGCTGGAAAGACACTTGATACAAAAATTATTCCAATATTAGCCCCGATTATTACTCCTATTTCCTTAATTGATATCTCAACAGGTATCTTTGTCAGGTAATATATAGAAGTTATAAAAGCTAACGTATAATTTTTTATATACCATAAGAAGCATAGAGCGATAACTGTTCCTATTATTATCCCTGCTATTCCCAAAAGCATTCCCTGAATAAGGAAAATTTTCATTATGCTTTTTCTGGAAAATCCCATCGATCTCATTATACCAATATCTTTTATCTTTTCTCTAACCAGCATATTCAAAGTAACCCATACTACAAATCCTGCTATTATTACTATTAGAGAAAATACCATTATCATAACAGTCTTTTCCAGTGATAAGGCAGAAAGAAGATTTCTATTGAGATCTCCCCATGTTCTTGAAAATATTTTTGTTTCAGTCATTATTTTATCAGCAATTTCTGGAGCTTTGTATGGGTCATTTAATGTTACATCTATTTTATTTACAGTATCACCACTGTATACAAGATATTGAGCAGCCTTCAATGGAAGTATTATCATATTTATATCATAGTCATAATACCCACTCTGAAAGACTCCCTCTATTTTAAATTTTATCTCTTTATTTTCTGATGAGATTATTGTTACTTCATCTCCAAGAGAAGCTCCAATATTTTTAAATAATTCTTTTCCTATGAGGATTCCATTCATTTTATCAGGTGAAATGCTTCCTTCTACAATCTTTTTATCTAGATTCATAGCTTTTTTAGCACTTTCTAAATCAAAGCCTTCTATCTTTACTCCTGATATGTATCCTCCATATATTCCATTATATTTGAAGATACCCTGAGTTTCTATACTGGGAACAGCTCCTTTTACTCCAGGAATTTTTTCTATTCTTTCTTTTAAATCATTATAATCTGATAACTTATCTCCATTCTCTACCAGTACATGACTTGTCATGGAAAGAATGCTACTTATCATATTTTTATCCAATCCATTGGCTATTCCAATAGAAACTATTAAAACTATTACTCCAATTGCTATTCCTAAAGTTGAAATAAGACTCTGTCTTTTTCTCTCAAATATATGTTTCTTCGCTATAAAAAACTCTACCATTTTACTTCCTTCCTGCTCTGTTTTTCACTATTTCAAATTTTACTTTTTCTGTTTCGCCATTTTCAGCGACTACTGTTAATTCATATTCTCCTGCTTTCAGAGAAAGACTTTTTTCTCTGTCCTTATCTCTTCCTATATATTCCTTGTTTATATACCAGTAAAGATTCTGTTTTTTTACATTTGCCACTTTTACTATGACGCTCTTTTCTCCATCAAAATCTTTTGGTATAACTATTTTCAGATTATTTATTGGATATATGAATTTTACACTTTTTTCTTTGATTTTGCTACTAAAAATATTTGAAACGTCCATATTCTGTCTTATGAAATAATTTATTATCTCAATAGGGTAGTTGAGAACTATCTTTTCCTGCCTTTCAGTAAACTCTTTGCTTCGTGAATCTATTTCTTCCCCATCTTTATTTAAAAAAACTTTCTTGTAATATGGGGAAAGCTTCAAAGGTTTTGCTCCTTTAGGATAAAGTATCTCTTTTGTTGGTACATTAAATTTCACTCTATATCCAGTTTCTCTATCTACTTTTAAGATTTCAAAATCTTCTTCTGGCAGCTTAAATAAAGCAGTTTTTTTAGGTAAAGTATTAAATACATTAAATAAAAGTTTTCCTGCACTGACTACTCCTGACAAATTGCTGTTGCCTTCACCAGTAAAATTTCCTACCCATACTACTACTGTCCAGTCTGGAGTAACCCCAGCTGCCCAGCCATCTCTTCTTCCGTAGCTTGTTCCAGTTTTCCATGAAACAGGTTTTTTTTCTCTATACATACTTTCAAGTCCTGGTCTTTCCAGCTGTCTTATAGTATCCAGTGTAAGATAAGCTGCCCCTCTGGATATCAACTGGTTTCCTTTCTCTTCCTGTCCATCTCTTATATATTTCAATTCTTTAAAATTCCCATAATTTCCCAATCCTGTATATAGTTTAGCTATATTTTCCACACTGAGTTCTTTAGTACCAAGTATAAGAGAAAGTCCATATCTTGAAGGATTATTATCCTTAAAGTCTAAAACTTCTTTCAAAAAATAGAAAAACCTCTCATCTTTATATTCCTTCAATAGTGATACAAATGGAATATTTAATGATTTTATAAGTGCTTCTCTCATTTCAATCAAACCATAATATTTTTTACTGGCATTCTGAGGACTGAAATTTGAAAAATATAGTGGAATGTCAGGTATTTTTGATTCTGGAGCAGCTATTCCCTCATCTATTACCAAAGCATAAAGAAAGGGCTTTAAAACAGATCCTGGAGATCTTTTAGCTATTACTCCATCTACCTGCCCATTAGTAGAAAAATCATAAAAATTTTGTGAACCTATATATACTTTTACCTCATAAGTTTTATTATCTACTACTAATACAGCTGCATTTCCTATTCCTTCACCTTTTAAATATTCAGAATAATCCTTTACAACCTTTTCTATTTTTTCTTGAAGCTGGCTGTTGATAGTACTGCTGATTATTTTTTCACTGCTCTCCTGTGTTAATCTTCTCGTAAGATGAGGGGCAAGAGATTTAAATTTATATCTTTTTTCAGGAATAGGCTCCATCTTAGATAAAGTATACTGCTTTTCGTCAATAACTCCTCTTTCAAGCAGTTTTTTCAAAAGAGCATTTCTTTTATTTATAAGCCTATCTCTATTTTTTTCCACATGCATAAGTCCGGGAGAATTAGGGAGCACTGCTAACAGTGCCCCCTCTGCCCAAGTAAGTTCATTTGGATTTTTTTGAAAATATAGAAGTGAAGCTGTTTTATAACCTACAATATTTCCACCATAAGGAGCATTATTTAAATACATTGATAAAATTTCATCTTTAGTAAATTCTTTTTCTATCTTTAATGCATAAATCATCTCTCTATATTTATTAAAATAACTCCTTTGCTTTGGTTCGAGAACTTTTGCTACCTGCATAGTTACAGTGCTTGCTCCTGTTCTTCTTCTCTGAAGTACATTATCTCTCACAGCTCTGACCACTGCCTTCATATCTACCCCTTTATGAGAGTAGAAATTTTTATCTTCATAATTCAAAACTGCTTCTCTTAATTTTTCAGGTACTTTATCTGTACTTTTCAAATGCCATTGTTCATTTTTATTGAGATAGACTCCCAGAATATCATCTTTATCATCTAAAACTACCTGACTGTATCTATCTTCAAATGTACTCTGTATCTTTTTAGTATCATATTTTAAATATGTCCATGAGGTAAATAAAATTCCACTTAGAACAATCCCTGAAAATATCAGATATCTTTTTTTCATTATTTAACCTCTACTTCAAATCCTTTTAGGTAAGCTTCGTAATTTTTATCATACATAGCTTCTGCCATAGTTCCTGGGAATTTATATTTTCCTACTGTTACAGTATTTACTTTAATAAAGAAGCTGTTTCCTGTTCTGTTGTAGTTATCAAAGTCAAAGAACCACATTACTCTGTCATCTCTGATATCCTCATAATCTATATTAGTATTTGACATTCTGCTTTTTACCCATTCTGGATACTGCTGTTTCAATGCTCTTACATTTTCTATTTCCCAACCTGTAGGAAGAACCTGTGTCAATGCTACTTCATTAATATAGAAATATCCTCTTACATTGTCAGCAGGAAGTACTTTTACCTCCAGCCAAAATGTTGTTCCTGAAGTTAAAGATTTAGGATCTATTTCTGCTCCATTTATATCATAGAATTTTCTTTCTATCTTGATATTTTTAGCAATATTTTCACCTTCATAATTTACAGGAACTCCTTCCCAATAGTAGTTAACAAACATATCTTTTGAATTTCCAGAAACTATTTTGATATTTCCTACTTTATCAGAAATTGATTCTGTATAAATTCCATTCTTAGTTGTAAATCTTTTTAACTGTCCATCTATTTCTATAGTTCCAGATACTTCTTCTTTAGCTCCTGATTTTACCATTTCAGCTATAGTCATCAAAGAATACCCTGTACTTTGAGTAGACAGCCAGCTTTGTGATTGAAGTGCCTGAAGTATATCATTATATAATTTTTCTTCTATTTTTCCATATACTTTGTAGTATGCTCCAAGTATGATAGCTTTATCTCTCAAATTAGAACCATAAGAATATCTATAGTAATCATGATCATATTCAGGTACAGTTATTGGAAGTGAATTAGCAATATCTACTGCTATCTTATCTTCTCCAATCAATTTGTATGCTGCTGCCATATACCATTTGCTTGTTATAGAAAGACTTCCCATATAATTTTCATATATAAGATTCATTTCACTTATCTCAGGAGAACCAGCTGATGCTAACAAGTATAAAGTATATGCTTTTCTATCTAAATCTGCTCCTGCTATTTTACTTTGCTTCTTGCTGAAATCCAGCCATCTGCTGTACATATCTTCTGGTACATAGTATCCATTTTCTTTTGCACTTATTAAAAACTGTCCTATATAGTTAGTTACCCATAAATCTGCATCTCTATTTCCTGGCCAGTATGCAAATGAACCATCATAAAGCTGGAATTTTGATAATCTAGTAATACCTGAATTAATATTAGCAGTTATTCTCTTCTTATCAAAAGCATTTTCAGAAGACAGCTCTTTTATAAATAATTGAGGAAGTACACTTGATGTAGTCTGCTCTGCACAACCATATGGATATCTGATAAGCCATTTAAGTCTTTGGTCTATAGCCAGTATAGGTGAACTTGATATAGTCAATGTACTTTCTACACTTCCTTCTATTGAATCTTTTGGTGCATTGAATGTAACTTCCTTTCCACCTGGTACGGTCTTTATGTCATTCAAATAAATATATGGATTATTTGAATTTATATCTATATCAGTAATCTCTTCATAATTATATTTATTAGACTTTGCATTTATAGTTATTTTATCTGCTCCTATTTTATTTGGAACTTTTTCTGTAAAATATACTGTCTTCTTCTCTTTATTTTTCAAAGTAAATTTTTCAGTTTTTGTTTCTCCATTGAAATTGATACTTACAGTTATCTCTCCAAGGTCATCTTCCAAGGCAAAAATTTCTACTGGAACCTTAAATTCATCTCCAACCTTTAATGTTCTTGGAAGTGAAGCATTCATAACTATTGGCGCTTTTACAGTAATTGTAGATTCAGCTTTTCCATACATTCCCTTATCTGCTCCAATTACCATAACTCTTACAGAACCCATATAGTTAGGCATTGTAAATTCTACTTCCCCTTCTCCCTTGTCATTAGTAGTAAGAACTCCTTTAAACATTGCCACTGGTTTAAATCTTTGAGCCTCTTCAAGTCCCATCTGTTTATTTCTGGCTTTATCCATTGCTGACATTTCAGATAGGAATTCTCCTCCTCCAGTCTTCAATACTTGATGTACCTCTCCAAAAGTTTTTCCAATAATTTCATTATAGTTATCATAAGTCATTATTTGAAGAGCTTCTTTCTGATAAAAATAATTCCAAGGATCTGGAGTTTTAAATGCTGTTATATCTAAAAGTCCTTCATCTACGACTGCTACTGTATATTCCATTGGAGTACCAGCTTTATTTTTAACTTTTACACTGAATTTTTCATTTGGTCTTAATTCTTTTGGTGTATTCAATTCTAAATTAAGTTTAGTAGCCTCATTTTTTACCATTAGAGGTACTGCACCATATAATCTTAATGGTCTGTCATTTGTGAAGTTGTTATAGTCTTGGAATAAAGAGATACTTACATAGGCATTAGGGAACATTCCTTCAGTAATTTCTATTTCTTCCTCATTTTTGATGTCATTAACATCTTTCCAATATCTTTTTACTATTTGACCAGATTTTTCTATAGTTATCAGGGCTTTAGCTCCCTTTTCTCCTTCATATATAATCTTAGCTTTATCACCTATATTATAAGATTTTTTATCAGTTTCCATTTTAAGTTTATCCACTTTTTTACTTACACTAGGATCCATCCAAGTACTTACATAAAGATTTACCCCAGTACTTTGTTCAGTTTCTAAGTCTTCAACTTCTACAAATATTTCTCCTGTTCCATCTATTGGGTAATCTATAATATATGGTTTATCTCCTGAAACAAACTCCTGCTCATGAACAAAAGTAGTATTTGTATCTGTTTTTATTGATTTCAGGAAAATTCCATAATCACTATAGTCCCACCACCAAGAATACTCATTCTTGTATATTCTATATTTCATTCTTCTTCCTGAAACAAGTTTTTCTCCATCACTTGATACTGCTATAACTTGAAGATTTACTTTATCTCCACTCTTCATATATCTGTCAGATGGAATTTCCATTCCTACATATGTATCAAATTTTTTCAATGTTACAACACTTCTGTCTAAAACAGGTCTTCCTCCTGTTTCTAACACTTTAGTAGTGATAGTTCCTATTAAGTTTATATTCTTAGGAGTAACCTTAGCTATATCAAAGTTTATAGTTCCTTTTCCCTCGCTGTTTAGTACCCCTTCTTTATAATCTCTATGATAAAAATTGTACGATGTAGGATTTGTAAAAGTATAGTTTTTAAATTTTTCAAATCTTATATTTTCTTCTCTTATCTGCAATTCACTGTTAAATCTGAGGTCGCTTCCTGGTGCACCAAAAAGATAATCAGAAGCAACTTTTACTTCAAAATTATTTGTTTCATTTATATCCACTACTTTAGGTGCATCAACATTAACCTTTATTTTATATGGAACTATAGTTTCCACAGGAATATCTTTTCTAAATGTAGTGCTTCCTACCTGAGCTTCTACTCTCCAGATACCAGTTTCAGAATCTAAATTAGTTTTGAAAGAATATGTATAAAAACCATTTTTTCCATTATTTAAAACATAATTTTCTACAAACTTTTTCCCAGTTGGAGTATAGATATTTAATTTAACAGGGTGGTTTTCTGGAAAACTATTGTCACCATTTCTGGCTATTATAGAAAGATATATGTCATCTCCCGGTCTATATATTCCTCTGTCTGTATACATAAAACTTTTTACACCTGCAGTTGCATATATACCATCTACAGCAAAACCATCATATGATAAAAGAGAATCGTTTAATTTTAATATAGATTTCTCTTCTCCCAACTCACTGACAATATAGAAAATCTTATCTTTTCCATCAAAAGTTACTTCTCCATTTTCATCAGTAGTTTTTTCTTCTATCAGCTGATTATTAAAAGTTACTGCCTTTACTTTGGCACCTTTTACAACGCTGTTTTTTGCAACATCAGTAACAGTTACCAGATATTGATCTTTAGTTTTTTGTGCCAAAATTCCCATATCTGAAAGTAAAATTACTTTTCCTATTTTCCCATTATTCTCAAAGAAGCTGTATTGCTGCCAACTTTCTACACCTTCAGGAAAAGTATAGTCTATCCCATCTTTATCAAATGATAATTCTACTATAAAAAATCCCTTATAGTTTACAAGACTTCCTAATTCAATTTCAGTTTGAATCCATTTATTTTTAAGATTATTTAATTCATATTCCTTTTCAAAGAGAACATCTCCTATTCTATAAAAATCTCCCTGCATTGCATAATTAAATACATTTCCATTTCCTTTAAATACAAGATTTTGTAAAAATTGAGTTGTATTATTTTCATAAACTTTCTTAACTTTTACATTTACTTTTTTTACATTAAGAGATTTAAAACTTATTCTTTTATCATTTACAGCTGGAAGTATTATTCCTTCATTTGAAAAAGCTATTTTAGGTTCTATCTCTCTAAAAGCCACTGTTGTATTAAAGTCTTCCTTTAATACAGTTCCATTTTTAGATTTTAAACCTTTCAAAATCCCTATTTGATATGTTTCCCCAGTAGAAAAATCACCTCTTATGATTATTTTATTTTTCATTTTGATTATATCAAAACCCGTTTCCCCATCAACTTTTATGTAAGCATCTATATCACTATTAAGTCCTATTTCGTCAGAAAGAGTTATTTCAATATTAGGTTTTTCCCCTGATGAAGTTGACACCTCCAAAATTTTCAACTCTGTTTCTTTTGCCGGTGGTGTCACCACTGTATTTTCTGTTTTTACTACTTCTATTGTTGTTTTTGGTTCAGTTGTTTGTTCTGGTGTTTTACCTCCCTCATTGCACCCAAGCATAGTCAATAAAACAAGAAATGCCAATATTTTTTTCATCGTAACCTCCTTAATGTTCTAACTAAATAATGACTTAATTAAAATTTCTCTTAATTTTTCTGAACTTATATCTATATTTAATTTATTTTTTAAGTCTTCCAGTTTAGATTCTTCCAGATATTTATCTTCAACTATACTTTCTAGTCTGATAATCTCCATATCTTCCTCTGAAAAACTATTTATAACCTTTAAAAATTCTTCCCCATAGTTTTTAAACTTCTGGTTTCCTATTCCTCTTATTTTCAACATATCCCATCTGTTTTTAGGTTTTTTCTCTGCCAGTTCCATAAGTGTTAAATCTGAGAATACTATATATGGAGCTACTTTTTCTCTTTCAGCTATTTCATTTCTTAATTGATTCAAGTTTTCAAACAGTGGATCTTCATAATAATCAAATGTTACTTTTTCATCTATTCTTCTGAAAACAGAAATTTCATTTTTTAAAACTTTCCTTGCCCTCTCATTAAGTCTGAGAACTGGAAAACTTCCTGCACTTTGCTCAAGATATCCATCTGATATTAAAAAATTTATAAATTCTTCAATCCATTCCCTTTCTCTTTCCTGCATTATTCCAAAAGTAGATAATTTGTGATATTCTTTCTTATCCATTTTTGTATCTGATTTTCCTACGAGAATATTTGTCAAAGTGGATATTCCTATACTTTCCTTTGCTCTTCCTATACAAGAAAGTATTTTTTGAGCTTCCACAGTAAGATCTTCAACATTTTTAAAAGATTTACAGTTTCCACATTTTCCACAATAATTTTTTATTCTTTTATCTCCAAAATACTTTAATATATATTCTCTATAGCAGCTTTCAAGATAGGCATATTCCACCATCTTATCAAGTTTTTCTCTCTTTTCTTTTTTTAAACTATTTTCAGTTTCCTCATTCATTTCTATAAGATATTCCTGTGTGCCTACATCTTCTTCAAAATACATTAAAACTGCTTCAGCAGGAGCTCCATCTCTCCCAGCACGTCCAGCTTCCTGATAATAACTCTCCATATCTTTTGGAATATTTCTATGAAGTACAAATCTTACATTGGATTTATCTATTCCCATACCAAAGGCATTGGTTGCTATCATTATTTTTATCTCATCTTTAATGAACTTTTCCTGAAAATCTTTTCTTTCTTTTTCTGTAAGTCCTGCATGATATTTTCCAACACTAAATTCTCTAAGTTCAAGATAGGCATACAGACTGTCTACCTCTTTTCTAGTAGAAGCATAAATTATTCCAGATTTTTTAGGAGCCTTTTTCAAATAATCAACTATATATGCTTCTGCAACTACATTTTTTACTACTTTAAAAAAAATATTTTCCCTGTCAAAACCTGCAACATAACTGAATGGATTTTTCATTTCAAGTTTTTCTTCTATATCCTGTCTTACTTCAGAAGTTGCTGTTGCTGTAAGTGCTAATATCTGTATTGGTTTTCCTATTTTTTTTACAAAATTAGGAATTTCCAAATAACTTTTTCTAAAATCGTGTCCCCATTGAGAAATACAATGTGCTTCGTCTACAGCTATCATAGCTATATTCAGTTTTTTTATAAAAGAAACAAACTTTTCATTAGCAAGGCGTTCAGGTGCTATATATATTATCTTTGCACTGCCGTTTCTTATTTTCTGCATAGCCTCAGAATATTCTTCTCTGGACAAAGTAGAATTTATATATACACTTTTTATTCCTAAAAGTTTTAAAGTATCCACCTGATCTTTCATTAAAGAAATCAATGGTGAAATAACTATTGTTATTCCCTTAAAAAGAAGAGCTGGTATCTGATAGCATATTGATTTTCCACCACCAGTACTCATCACTCCAAGAGTATCTTTTCTTTGAAGAACTGAAGATACTATTACCTTTTGTCCCTCTCTAAAATCTTCATATCCATATATTTCTTTAAGCAGTCTTTTCGCTTCTTTTTTCATTAACTTTTTCACCAACATCTATTCATTATTTGCTATTATTATACCATTGAAATTAGTAAAAAGTAAGGTAGGAAAAAATGCTGTAATCACATTATCAATTTTAAAGATGCAGATAAATTATAAAGAGAAATATAATTTTTAAAATTTTATCTGATTCTTCTTTATGTGCATTCTGTATTCTGTCAAACTTCCTGAATTTTTATTTTCAGAAGATGTTTTATTTTATCATTTTCTATCTTTCCATACTACCAACCATCTGATACTTTTTGTCTACCTATGGTTGCATAAAAAATAAAAGAATCACAAAGGATTTTTTTACTAACTTCATATATTCATTTCCCTAAAATAATTATGCTTATTTTACAATTGTTTCTTACAAAAAATACCACCTGCCCCTACTATCTCATTCACCTTTTGTGCTGTTCTTTCCATTTCCAGCATGTGAATCTCTTTCTACACTGCAGCTTCCTTTTACATCAGACAATATTCCATTTTCTAATTCAAGTATATACTTAATATTTAATCCTATGCTGTGTTCATTCTTGTGGACTACTAGAGCTTCCATCTTTAAATATTTCTGTAATATTTCTACAAAAACAGCAAATAATTTTTTATTAATAGTCTATAGTAATTTTTTTATCATCTAATTAATATCTAAATCAAAATATATAAAGAAATTATTTTTTCCTATACCATAAAAACTTTTTTAATATACAAACAAAAAAGGTGATTCAAAATTAAATTCTGAATCACCCTTAGTAATTTTTATTATTCACATTTAGAAAAACCACAGCTTCTGCAAGTATAGCAACCTCCAGTAACATCTATTATCTCTCCACATTCAGGACAACGAGTTACATAATCTGCTTCTCTCTCACTAATTTCTTCTATCTCTTTTCTTTCCTCTTCATCTATTTTTTGTATAGCTTTTTCATGTGCATCTAATCCCATATCCTTCTCAAAATTCTTAAGAATATTAAGTATAGCAGATGGACATGTATTTCCTTTACTTATTTCCTGATTCTTACTTCTAGCCACAGCAAATGATGTACAACCACTTACTCCTGCTATTGCTTTTTCCAGCATAAATAAATTTCCACCTAGTCTAAGTATTCCTGACATATATATTGCCACTGCCTGAATATTCTTCTCACAGCCACCTACTCCACTTCTTATTACATATAGATCTTGAATAGCTCTCTCACTTGGTGAATAACCTATCATTACTTTAAGTTTTCCACAACCTATTCTCATAGTTGTTGGATAGTAAATAGTATCTTGAGCTATTGGTTTTAATTCTCCTCTAGGTATAGCTGGTAATGCTAACTCTTCAATTTTCTTTTCTGCTTTTGGTGTTACAGTAAGTATCCCTTCTCTGTCACAACCAGCTCTATATATTGTCATACCTTTAAGTCCATTTTTCCAAGCTTCTAAATATAGTTTTTCCACTTCTTCAACAGAAACTTTATTCACAAGATTAATTGTTGATGAAATACTTGCATCTATTCTCTTTTGCCATACTCCCTGCATTTTTATTCTATCATATGGATTAAGACTTTGAGCAGTTACAAAATATTCTGGTAAATCTTCTTCATCTGTAATGTTATTTTCTTCCATATATTTTTTAGCAATTGGAATAAATACCTTGTAAAATACATCTTCTCCATGAAGGCTTTCTGTTTTTCTTACATAAGAAAATGCAAAATTAGGCTCTATACCTGTACTTGTTTCTAACATTGTTCCTATTGATCCTGTAGGAGCTATAGTCAAAAGTTGTGAATTTCTAAGCCCATATTTTTCTATTAATTCAAGTGTTTCTATACTTGCATTTTCCAAAAGAAATTCTGATTTTAATACTTTATCAGCTTTATATTTAGGGTATGCTCCAAAATCTTTAGCCAAAAGTGCACTTGCTTTCAATGCATTATCTACTATAACTTTAGCTATTTTATCACAAAATTCTAAAGATTCTGGTGAGCCATACTTCATTCCTATTTTTATTAAAAGATCCCCTACACCTAGTATCCCTAATCCAATCTGCCTCCAATCTCTTACTGATTCTCTTTGTTCTTCAAGAGGGTGTAGTGGAAGTCCCTCATCAAGTACATCATTAAGAGCTTTCACAGATTTTTGTACAACCTTTGCCAATCTATCAAAATTAAACTCTTTTCCCTCTACAAAAGTTGGAAGAATAAGAGAACCTAAAAGACAGCTTCCTCCTGCTGGCAGTGGCTCTTCTGCACATGGGTTTGTTCCAGCATATTCAAATTCTTCATCTTCACTTAAAAGATTCCATTTTGATATCCTATCCCAGAAAAGTATTCCTGGCTCAGCAAATTTCCAGTTTTGTCTTGCTAGTTCTTTAAAAAGTTTTCTTGCATCTATCTCTTTAGTAACTACTTCACCTGTATCTTCTACTAAAAATTCAGTCACAAACTGCATTCCTTCAATCACTGCTTTCATAAAATTAGCATCTACTCTTACAGATATATTTGCTTTCTGTATTTTATTAAGATCAGATTTTATTGAAATAAATTCAGAAACATCTGGGTGATTTACATCAATAGATATCATCAATGCTCCTCTTCTCCCTTTCTGCCCTATTATATCTGTAGTTAGGTTGTATAATTCCATAAAAGATATTGAACCTGTAGTATGTTTAGCTGAGTTATTTACTTCTGAACCTCTTGGTCTTAGCTTAGAAATATCTACTCCACAACCACCACCATATGAATAAGTTCTTGCTAATTTTTTAGCAGTATCAAATATAGATTCCAAATTATCTTCAGGAGGTGCTATGACATAACAATTTGAATAAGTTATTTTTCTTCCTAACTTATATAACCCTCTATTTGAAAGAATTCTTCCTGCAAAGATGAATTCTTTATTAGCTATCATTTCTTTTAATTCCTGTTCTCCACCAGAAACTCTTTCCAGCCATTCACTAAATGTTTCTCCATCATATTTATACTTTTTTTCCCAGATATCAATTCCTAATTTATTATCTTTTCCTAGCCAACTTGTAATATCCATAGCTACCTCCCATTTTTTACTACTAAAATTATTATAGCACAACTCATACAAAATATAGTGTTTATTTTTTAAAACAAATCTATATATAGTATGAATTTGATTTTTTATAATTTCAAATTGCCTCAATTATATGTACTTTTTTCATTCTTTTTTTCCTTTTATTATTTTATTTACAATTTATTTTTTCTAATATTTCATGTATAATAATACATATTTTTAATAATAGTTTTTTAAGATTCCACTCTTTATTGACTTTAAGTCAATAAAAGGTGTATATTATATGTATTATGAATTTTTGGAGGATTTTTTATGAATACTATTAAGAAGAGAGCTTTAACATCAATTGCAGTATGTTTTATGGCATGTTTAATGTTTTCAATGCCGGTATTAGCAGCTTCAAATTCATTTTCGAAGACCACTGTAAAGTTAAATGCGATAGATGGTGGGGTATCTCAAATAGCAAAAGTTTCTTCAGGAAGTGTTTTAGGAACCAATCCTAAAATCACTCAGGTGAAAGTATACTTAAATGTAGCAAGTGGTACAGATCCGTTTGACCTTTATATTGAGAGTCCAGAAGGAACAGTAGCAAGGTTGACACCTTCTACAAAGTCAAGGACATATTATGTAACCGATTTTGTGTGTGAAAATCCCAAAGGAGATTGGTATCTTCAAATTGAAAATTTAGGCAAAACCTATGATCCCAATAAACTATATCCTGCATCAACGGTAACGGCAACAATAACAGTCACATACAGTTACTGATTTAATATCAATAGGATGACATTCTCGCAAGTAAATAATGATTTGTTCATTTGCAACATGTTAAACACGATACTTTTTTAGAGGATAAAGGTTTTGGGTTTTACAAAAAAAGGCACCATTTACAAAGCCAATTGACCCTTGAATTGTTGTCAATTATAGTTGTCAAAAAATACGGAGGTGAGATAAAAAATTTTAGTAGTATTTTGTTGCTTTATAATTGTATGTATTAAGAAAATTAAGCGGAGAAAGTTTTATGAGAACAAAAAAATTTATAGTTGCATTATGTTTTAGCTTTTTTATGTTCATGTGTAGTGTGTCAACTGTGTATGCGTATAATACATATAATCAGCACAAATTGACATATGGTGTGGGAAATTATGGAAAAGATACACAACATACTTTATTACATCAAGTGCAAGCGGCTATGCATCTTATATTAATACGGCAATGAGCGAATGGGTAAATACAACTAGTAGCATGGGAGTAACAACCCCTATTTCTTATACAAAAACCACAACACAATCAAGTAGTAGAATGGATATATATCAAGTAAGTACTGTTAATGAATGGTGGGGGTTAACAACTATGTATAATGGAAGTACAGAGGTTGATCCATTCAGTAGCAATTGGGCTTGGGGAAAAATACAATTAGATGCGGATTTTTCGGATTTAAGTGAAAATAAAAGATTGGCTGTTATAGCTCATGAAATGGGGCATGTTATGGGGTTGGCACATTCAGACTTTAGTAATGTTTTGATGAGGGCAGATATTGCTTATAATTCAAGTAGTACCTCGAGAGCACAAACTAATGATTTAGGTGGAATAAATTATTTATATAAGTAGGAGGAAGTAAAATGAAAAAAATTGGTATTAGAATATTAGGGTGTATGGCATTATTGTCAATGGTTGGTTGTGGAAGGATAGAAGGTGCAAGTGTTCAGGATTTAAGCAATACTAAAGATGCAATTGTTGAAAGTGAAACCACTTTGGCAGAAAATAATAATGAATATTCAAATAAAAATTCCCTATTTTATAGTGATATTTCTAGTTATGAAATTTTTACAGATGTAAATAGTGAAGCTGCGTTAAAAAATCTTTACTATAATATTGATGAATTTATTGATAGTGACTCATCAGATGTCATTGTAAAAGGAAATATTATAGAAATAGAATATGTGTATATTGATGGATGTTCTTATTCTGTGCTTACCGTTGATGTGGAGAGAGCATATAAAGGCGAGGTGCAGGAAACCATCACTGTGTATGAGGATGGAGGATATACTCGGCTGAGCGATGAAAAGGAACAAATTGAAGCACATGCCGATTTGTCACAATACACAGAAGAAGAAATGGAAAATTTGCTAATTAACCATACTTTTATGGGTGCGGAACATTCAAATGTTGGAGATACTGTTATTCTATTTCTGAAAACAAATGAAGGCAGTATTCTGGGTGACAGTTATCGAATTAACTGTTCAGTCTTTGGACGGTACACTTTGAATAAAGATAGCTATATTAGACCTGAATTTATTGTTGAGAATGATAATCCAGAGAAAATAACAACATATAGTAATATGGATACATTCGAGTTTTCGGTGTCTAAATCAATGCTTGAAGATAAACTTTCACAGCAGTAAAATGTCTATATTGAAAATATTGGAAAAAAGTAAATGTTTGATATAACAGACTATCAAAGAAAATTATGCATTTTTTCTATGGGGTATTCTTGCAACAGTGATGTAATTTAATAGGCACAGGAATATGTCAAAAGACCAAAACAGAAAGTGTTAATGATAATAGGTGTTTACTGTTATAACATTTGTTATTTAAAGGGACTGTCGCTTTAACGATTTAGCATGACAGCCCCTTTTTCGAATCTCTTTTTTAAAATATTATAGGGAAGAAACAAGATGGACTAGAACAAGTCCCTTTTCATCATGCATATTGCATAAAATAATGCAAAAAGAACCAAAATGGGTTCATAGGCATGGTGAAAAGGGATGGAACAGAAAATAAAGCAAGATGAGATATTTATTGGTAAGAATATCCGGCGTATAAGGAAAGAAAGAGGAAGAACATTTGCTAAAGAGATATAATTATATT
>ERZ860059.614-NODE-614-length-20509-cov-2.135964_pt1 | contig 20509 bp, 14 predicted proteins | sample MGYA00510113_ERZ860059 | MGnify/ENA primary metagenome ERZ860059 (study PRJEB30046, sample SAMN00715190) | human gut metagenome | study: EMG produced TPA metagenomics assembly of the A metagenome-wide association study of gut microbiota in type 2...
TGAGAAGTTTGAAGCTTGTGCCAGTGGTAATGGTCCGGTGGATGCTGCCATCAAGGCTCTGAAAAAGATCGTAGATCGTCACATGACATTGAAAGAATTCACTATTCAGGCTATTAGCAAGGGAAGTGATGATGTAGGTAAGGTTCATATGCAGGTGGAATATGATAATCAGATTTATTATGGCTTCGGAGCAAATACGGATATTATAGCCGCATCGGTAGAAGCTTATATTGACTGTATTAATAAATTCAAGGCATAAAGGAACAGCGAAAGTGGTACTGAAATACGTACCCTGCATTAATTATAAATCATACATAGTAAAAATAGATATAACAGATGAATACATTATTTGATAAAATATGGGATGCCCACGTGGTGACTACGGTGGAAGATGGGCCGACACAACTTTATATTGATCGTTTATATTGTCATGAAGTGACCAGTCCGCAGGCTTTTGCCGGATTGCGCGAGCGTGGCATCAAGGTATTGCGTCCGGAAAAGGTATTCTGTATGCCCGACCATAATACTCCGACACATGATCAGGATAAACCGATTGAAGACCCGATCTCCAAGACTCAGGTGGATACACTGACGAAAAATGCGAAAGATTTCGGTCTGACCCATTTCGGTATGATGCATCCTAAAAACGGAATTATCCATGTGGTAGGTCCGGAACGTGCACTGACACTGCCGGGCATGACGATTGTTTGCGGTGACTCGCATACTTCTACTCACGGTGCAATGGGAGCTATCGCTTTCGGCATCGGTACCAGTGAAGTGGAAATGGTACTGGCTTCACAATGTATCCTTCAGTCAAGACCGAAAACAATGCGAATTACCGTAGATGGCGAACTGGGTAAAGGAGTGACTGCGAAAGATGTCGCTCTGTACATGATGTCTAAGATGACTACCAGCGGAGCTACCGGTTACTTCGTGGAATATGCAGGTTCGGCCATCCGCAATCTGACTATGGAAGGACGTCTTACTCTTTGTAATCTGTCCATTGAAATGGGAGCACGTGGTGGTATGGTTGCTCCGGATGAAGTGACTTTCGAATATATCAAAGGACGTGAGAATGCTCCGCAGGGGGAAGCATGGGATCAGGCTATGGAATACTGGAAAACGCTGAAGAGCGATGATGACGCCGTATTCGATCAGGAGGTCCGTTTTGATGCAGCGGATATCGAGCCGATGATTACGTACGGAACCAATCCGGGCATGGGAATGGGAATTACGCAAAACATTCCTACTACGGAAGGAATGGGAGAGGCTGCACAGGTTTCTTTCAAAAAATCGATGGAATATATGGGATTCCAGCCGGGTGAATCGTTACTGGGTAAAAAGATTGATTACGTATTTCTGGGTGCTTGTACTAATGGCCGTATTGAGGACTTCCGCGCATTCGCTTCTCTAGTGAAGGGACGCAGGAAAGCGGATAATGTAATCGCATGGCTGGTTCCGGGATCATGGATGGTTGATGCACAGATTCGTAAGGAAGGAATTGACAAGATATTGACTGAAGCGGGATTTGCAATCCGTCAGCCGGGATGTTCAGCATGCCTTGCGATGAATGATGACAAGATTCCTGCAGGAAAATATTCAGTATCAACCAGTAACCGTAACTTTGAAGGTCGTCAGGGACCGGGAGCCCGTACTTTACTGGCCAGCCCGTTGGTTGCTGCTGCCGCTGCGGTGACAGGAGTGATTACCGACCCGCGTGAGCTGATGTAATTTCAATCGTAATTTGTAAATATTTAAATTGTAAACAGAAAGATGGCTAAGACAAAATTTAATATAATAACAAGTACTTGTGTACCCCTTCCTTTAGAGAATGTAGATACTGACCAGATTATTCCGGCACGTTTTCTGAAAGCAACGACTCGTGAAGAGAAGTTTTTCGGTGATAACCTGTTTCGTGACTGGCGTAATAATGCCGATGGTTCCTTCGCTGCCCAAGAATAAATCTTTGAAATCGTATCCGGTGTTGTCCTTACGAAGACGTCTCAAACCGTTGTAAATGCGGCCGTCGGGAAGGACGACTTCAACGCCGAGAACCAAGTCGCGTGTTGTTCCGTAACGCAGTACGGCTACTCCGCCGGCATTACAGGCACAGCAGCCGCCGATGGTTGCGTTGCCTTCTGCCGCAAAAGACAGCGGGAAGAAACGATTAACACTTTCTGCAGCTTCATGCACTTCGGCCAATGTCATTCCGGCTTGAACGGTTAATGTGTCTGAAAGTGGGTCCGCGTCGATGACGTTTTTCATTTTTGTCATGGACAGGACGATTTCAGCATCCGGTCGATAAGTTGTCGCTGCGCCTGTCAGACTTGTATTGCCGCCCTGGGTGACGATGGGGACGTTGTATTGAGCGCAAAGTTTGACGATCTTTGAAACTTGTTCGGTGGTAGAGGGGCGGACGACAGCCAAAGGCTTTGAGACGTAGTGGTCTGTGAAATCATCCGTGTAAGGTCCGAAAAGAGCCGGATCATCAATGACGTTATTGAGGCCGACAATTTCGGCAAAAAGCGATTTGAGTTCTTCTTTCATGGCTTTTCTGAGCAGTAAATATTCAGGAAAGTTTAGTCAAAAAATTCGCCCTTTTACCCTGATAAAAATATCGATCGAACAGATTCCTTGAAAATATTGTGATCCATAGTTTTCTATGCAAAAGATTTGACGGCTAAGATGTCTTTTTTTAGGAGGATGTTCGGTGCAGTCTCTTTGGATGGTGGTTGCGGCATTGTTTTATGCCTTTTATGCCGTATTCGTGAAATATTCCGGATTCGAAGGCATCGGTAGCTGGGAAATTCTCTTTTTCAGATCAATTTTCGGCGTTGTCCTCTTTTACGGCGTTATGCGTTTCAGTGGAATTACGCTTTCCACAACTCATCCTTGGCAGCATTTGATCCGCTCGATGTGCGGCACTCTTTCAATCATCTGCGGCATTTATTCCGTCTCTCATCTGAATATCGGACTGGCGATGACATTGAATTACACGTCGCCGTTGTTTGTCGGGGCTTACATTCTGACGACTTCCCTGCTCCATCACGCTCGAGTGAACTGGGGGCTGATGGCGATGGTGCTTTTCGGTTTTATCGGCGTCGTGATCATGCTCGGACCAACCATCGGACCGCATGAATACTATGCCGCTGTAGTGGGTTTAGCCGCGGGCTTTTTCACTGCAAATGCCACAACGTTTGTTAAGAAACTCGGCATGCTTCATGAGCCGGAAACACGAATTATTTTTTACCTTGTTCTGGTCGGTGCGATTTGCGGCCTCATCGGAACATTCCTCACCGGCGGCTTCCATCCCTGGAGCGTTAAGGGCGCCTTATACATTTTGGGACTTTGTATCTGTGCAACCGGCGGTCAATTCTGTCTGACCAGAGCTTTCTCCAGAGGCAATCTGGTTCTGTCGAGTTCTCTTCAGTACACCGTCATTCTTTTCTCAACGATTTTGGGAGAAATCCTTTTCCTCGAACCGGCGACCTTCCCTGTTATTTGCGGAATGCTGATTATTGTTTTCTCCGGATTGATGTCGAGTTACTTCGTTCGTCGGGAAAATAAGTTCTTGAAAGAAAAGGCAAAGACCTCGCAATCAAAAACTGCCTAGTCTAAACCGTTATCTTTTTTTCTATCGCCGGCACTTCCTCGCTGAGGATGTTCCGGCGAATTTCTTCTAAGTTTGGTCCCTGAAATGCTCTCAATATTTCAGCACATCACTCCACTCTTCCTATAATGGAAAAATTGTTTGCGAATCATAAGGAACAAAAAATATGAAATTTTCAATGGTTAGCGGTGATGTTTTAAAGCTCGAATGCGGAGCTCTGGTTGTCGGAATTCCTGCCGGCGGTCTTACTCCGACTGCCGAAGCGCTCGATAAGGCTTCCGAAGGCGCCGTCTCTCGCTGGATTGAAGCCGGAGATATACATCCTTGCGTCGGCAAGGTTGCGGTTTTCCGCGACTTCCCCGGATGTAAGGCCGAACGTGTTGTGTTCGTCGGCTTAGGAAAATGCAAAGCCAGAGACTTCCAGCGTGTTTTAAAACTCGGTATCGACAATGCTTACCTTGGCAAAGAAGTCGTCCTGACCACCCTTGAGTGGCTGCCGGATGAAGTTCCTGAATGGATCGCCGAACAGTCCGGTTTTATTGCCTGCACAGCCCTTGATCGCCCTAAGAACTACAAAACGTTTGACATCAACTGGAAGAAGCCTAAAAACATTGACCTCTACGTTCCTGATGAAAACAAGGACGTTGAAAAAGCTTATGCCGAAGGCGTATCCGTCGGTGTCGGTGTTCAGATGGCCAAACAGTACGGAGATATGCCGGCAAATCTCTGCACACCGAAGTTTATGGCTGAAGAATGCATGAAACTTGCCGGTTCTCTGGGTCTTGACGTTACCGTCTTCGACGAAAAAGCCATGGAAAAACTGGGTATGGGATGCCTGCTCGGTGTAGCTAAAGGCTCTCACCAGAAACCTCGTATGGTGGTCATTGAATACCACGGCGGCAAGAAGGACGATACTCCGGTTGCTTTGGTCGGTAAAGGACTGACGTTTGACTCCGGTGGCATTTCTTTGAAACCCGCTAAGGGAATGGACGAAATGAAATACGACATGTGCGGCGCTGCTGCCATGATCGCTTCTATCGCAACCGCTGCAGCCATGAAGCTGCCGGTGAACATCGTTGCTGCCGTCGGCTTTACAGAAAATATGCCCGGAAGTTCCGCAACTAAACCGGGAGACATTCTCAAGAGCTATGCCGGCAAGACCGTTGAAGTTTTGAATACCGATGCCGAAGGTCGTTTGGTTCTCTGCGATGTTCTCGCCTATACCATCGATAAGTTCAAACCGAAGTGCGTTGTGGACGCAGCCACTTTGACCGGCGCATGCGTTGTTGCTTTAGGCAACGACATAGCAGGTTTGTTCTCCAACGATGAAGCACTGGCTGTGTGCCTCATGATGGCCGGCGACACTGCTATGGATCCGGTCTGGAGAATGCCTCTGGATATTTCCTTTACCAAGGCTTTGAAGAGCAACTTTGCCGATCTCGCCAATATCAGCGACTCTCGCGGCGCCGGTGCCTGCACCGCCGCTGCCTTCTTGGAAGAATTTGTCGGTGATACACCGTGGGCTCACTTGGACATCGCAGGTGTTGCTAATAAGAGCGGAAAAGAAAAAGGGTCAACCGGCCGTCCGGTTCCCCTTCTGATTAACTTCTTAAAAGATCAGGCTGAATAAAAAGCTTTGATTCGCCGCGGGGCTTCGGCCCCGTTTTTTGTCCTATTATTTCAAGCATTCCTCAACCTCTTCGTCTCTAAAAATGATCCGATTTGAATGCGACTACGCCGAAGGCGCCCATCCTAAAGTTTTAGAAGCTCTGGTTAAGACCAATTTTGAACAATCTCCCGGTTACGGAGCAGATTCCCATTGCGCACATGCTCAGGAACTCATTCGTGAAGCCTGTGAAGATCCTTTGGCTAATGTTTACTTTGTCACAGGCGGAACACCTGCCAATGTAACGGTCATAGCTTCGCTTTTGAGACCTTATCAAGGTTGTGTCTGCAGCAAGAGCGGTCATATCAATGTTCATGAAGCCGGTGCCGTTGAAGCGACGGGACATAAGGTCATTGGTCTGGAAGGCAAAGACGGAAAACTCTCTGCCGAAACACTCAGAAATTATCTTGAAAGCTATTGGGCTGATCCGACACATGAACACATGGTCCAGCCCGGCATGGTCTATATTTCCTCGCCCACTGAATTAGGAACTGTCTATTCCAAATCGGAACTTCAGGCTCTTTCTGAAGTTTGTCAGGAATTTGTGATTCCGCTTTATCTTGATGGCGCTCGTCTTGGCTACGGCTTACAAAGCCCGGGCAACGACGTCACTTTGGAAGATATCGATCGCCTGACGGATGTTTTCTATATTGGCGGAACAAAGGTCGGTATTTTGATGGGGGAAGCGATTGTATTTCCGAGAGGCAGCGGCTTAGACGCCAATTTCCGGAGCATGATTAAGCAGAATTGCTCTATGCTCGCAAAAGGACGCCTCCTCGGCGTTCAGTTTGAAGCCTTATTTACAGACGGTCTTTACGAAGAAATGGGTAAACACGCCGTTGATCAGGCAATGAGAATTAAAGAAGCTTTTAAAGATAAAGGCTATCGTTTCTTAGTGGACTCTCCGTCTAATCAGCAATTTTTATTCCTTCCTCGAGATGCAAAAGACAAACTTTCTAAAGATTATGCATTTGAATGTGAAGGTGACGTCGGACAAGAGGAATTCTTAGTTCGTTTTTGCACAAGTTGGGCAACTCCGAAAGAAAGCGTAGATAAACTTCTTGAAAGTATTAAATCGCTGTAATTGTTAAAAAAGAGAAATTGAGGCCCTAATCGGCCTCTTTTTTTTATCTAAATAAAACAGAATCTGTTAATTTAATTACTTCCTAATAAAATAACATTTTAAATTAAATACTGGTATTTTATACAAATTCTATTTGATTATTGGTCTTATTAATAAAAATGTTATATAACAAAAACTAATGGTATTGAATTTGTTACGCCATTTTTTAACGCAAGTCGATATATCGTATTGGCAAAGGATAAGAAGTAGAGAATGCCAAGACGATGGTCTAAATTACAGAGAAGAATTTACACAATTTTTGATCTGAATATACGTTTACAGTTTCATTGTGCGATTTACAGAATTCTTGGCCATGTTGATTCCGTGTGTCCGAGATATTTTCTGATGCTGAATGATGAAATTATTTGGGACTGGCCAAAAGATTGTTCCGCCAAGCTGAACTACAAAGAAATGTATTTGGTTTATAGAAGTTCGGCAAGCGACATTTCAGATTTGATTAACGTTTATCTCAATGCGGACAGGCAATCATTCATTATACTTAAAGATGGTTGGGGAACTTTGGATATTTTCCGAGCTGCTGACCGTAGAATTGGACGAAGATAATGGGACGATGTTCTAGTAAATATCGATCCGAAAGTCTCAAATGCTGTAGAAAGGATAATCAGTGCCAGAATAAATACCGGTCAAATTTCTATGAAAAATAAAAATATTAACGGAGATGAAAATAACTGAAAAATTCTCTAGGGTAAAAGGCATTCCTCCTTTGTTAAATAAGGAGTGAGACATATATTGTGTAAAAAAATAATCTAGCGGCAAATATTTTCAGGAGAAAAAGTGAATTAGAAAGATAAATGAGAGGATTTCTCGAGGAGTAGAATCTTATTTAAATTGAGTTAATATTTTTGGAGAATATTAATCGAGCTCTAGCAATAAGTAACGTTTTAATTTTATCTTTCAATATTTCTAGGAGAAAGTTTTGAGTAATTAACTTTATCCTTTTAAATAGGAATGTAGATTATTTGAGATCCTTCTGTTTCTTCGCAATTTCCTCTCCTGCGATCTTTCCAAAAACAAAGCAGGAAATAAGAGAGTCTCCGCCTAAACGATCCCTTCCGTGAATACCTCCGGTGACTTCACCGACGGCATAAAGATTCGGAATCGGTTTACTTTCTTTTCCGATGACTTGGCATTTTTTATAAATTTTTAACCCGCCGCAGCTGTAGTGAATATCAAACTGCTCTCGTCCGAAATAAAACGGCGGTTTATCAATTTTCTGGGTAAATATCTTCTTCCCAAAATCTTTATCTTCCCCCAGCTCTGCAAATTTGTTATACCGATCCAGGGTTTCTTGAAGAACTTTAGGGCTGACATGCATTTTCTTGGCCATTTCGGCGACGGAGTCGGCCATTCGAACTGTACCGGAGAGAAGTTTGGCATCTAAATCCAAACTCTTTTGTGATTGAGAATCCGTAATGACCCAGAATACTCTGTCCGGTAAATTCAGGTAGGCTTCTCCGATAGCCTTAACCCCTTTGCTTTCGTCGACGAAACGCTTTCCTGAACTGTCGACAAAAATATCTCCGCCCACATAGTTGAGCAGTCTGCCGCCTCTGAGCGGAATAAGCTGTATAGCCTCCATATCAACCGTCTGTGCGCCGGTTTTTTCTGCTAATAAAATTCCGTCTCCAGTGGATCCGTCAAAGCCTCTGCCCGTCGGATTCGCAGTTGTGAACAATGAAGCATCTAAGCGCTCATCGTATTTCAGACGCATGGGAACGTTTGCCGTGAAACCTCCTGTGGCAATCACAATATCTTTTGCTTGAAGATCTTCTAATTTCCCCTCTCGGGTTTTGACTCTTACTCCGATAACTTGCCCGTTATTTTCTAAAAGACTAACCGCTTCAGTTCTCAGCCGTACCTTGACACCGAGGGAGCGAGCTTTTTGATTCATAATTCGAACGTACGTCATTCCGTTTCGTTTTTGACCGGCAGAATGCGCCCGCTGGAACTTTCCGCCCCACGCTTCGAAGACTTGGTCATCGAAAGGGATGCCGATTTCTCTTAACCAATGAAGAGTTGAATGAGCATTATTTACTAAGGTATTAACGAGTATTGGATCGCTTTGGAATTCTCCCGCTTCCATGATTTGTCTGAACCAAAGCTCAGGGCTGTCTTTGATGCCCTGCTTCATTTGAACTTCCGGATCGACTGCATTGACTGAGCCGCCGGAAAGTGCAGAATGTCCTCCTACGAAAGCCGCTTTATCGATAAGAAGAGTATTTTTTACGCCGCTTTGTGCAGCAGAAACCGCAGTCGATAAACCGGCTACCCCGATACCGATAATGATTAAATCGAATTTCTTTTCGGCATCTGACTGCGCAAAAACCGAAAGTGGAAAAGCAGCGAACAAACTCAAACCTGCTGCAAAGCTTCTTCTAAGCATTTAAAACTCCGATTTTGCGTAAAAACGCTGCCATCTCGACGGCGCTGGTGACATTAAGTTTGCTGCAGAGGTTTGCTCGGTGCATTTTTACGGTCCTCTCGCTGATACCAAGGTTGTAGCCTATGACTTTATTGAGCTCCCCTTTGGCGACTCCGAGAACGACCTCTTTTTCACGGGGCGTCAGAGAATCATAGATTTTTCGGAGTGTTTCTATCTCATTGTCGGATTCGTATTCTTCCATACTGGCCGTGACAGCTTTCTTGACAGCGGCTAGCAAGCGTTCGGGTTTAGCCGATTTTTGAAGAAAATCAGAAGCGCCGCGTTTTAAGGCGTGGACGGCCATGTCTAATTCTCCGTGTCCGGAAAGAAATATAATCGGAAGGCGGCAGTCCTTTTGATTCAGTTTAACCTGAAGCTCCATGCCGGTCATATCCGGCATACGGACATCCAAAATGATGCACCCGGGACGATTCATGTCGTCTTCTTCCAAAAAGCGATAAGCGCTGTCATACTCTTTGATTTCCAGACCCATCATGCTCAGAAAAAACGAAGAAGAAGATCGTGCATCCGCATCGTCATCCACAATACGAACCAGCGGGGTTGTCATTTACATTCCTCCTTATCAATTACCACACGGCTGCAGATTCCGCCTTTCGGCAGTCTGATGAATTCCAGTTCCGCTCCGTGTTTATCTGCAATACCGCGGACGATCGAAAGACCGATGCCCATGCCTTCCGGTTTGACACTGTCTCCCAGTGTCTTAAGTCTGGCGAAGGATTTGTCATCAAGCGTCGGCCCGTTATCCGAGACACTCAAACACCAATGGCTGTCGTCGAGGTTTCCGATTTTTAAATCAACTATCGGCTTGGGTTGTTTTTCCACGGCGCTGCAGGCATTTTTAAGTAAGTTAATGATGAGCAGTTCGAGTTCCAGCGGATCGCCGACTACTCTAGCCTCTGAAGGTAAATCAGAAGTAACCTCGACGTGCTCAAACTTCAGTGCCTTCAATACATTAAGTGCGCTTAAAGCAATGGCAGTCAAGTCACAGCTTTTCATTTCGCCCTTCTTTTGTTTTGCGTATCCTCTGACGCGTGTCACAATGCTTCCGATACGTTCGCTGTTATGTTCTAAAGAACCGATAGCTTGTTCCGTAACGGCATCAGAGAAGCCCTTTGACTTCAAATACACACGCAAGCCGGCCAAATAATTGTTAATTGCCATCAATGGCTGTTGGACTTCGTGTGCGAGCATGCCCGACATCTGATTGATGACACCGAATTTTTCCATTTGTGCCAATCGGTTTCGAGAGTCCCGATATTCCTTCTCTATTTTTATTTGGCGATTCAGTGTTCGTCTTACTTGAAGCGTTCTTCTCGCAACTGTTCGTCTCAGGTATAGTGAGTTAAGGATTAAAAGAAGAAGCAAGCCACAGGTCAGTAAGATTTCTGTCTTGAAGCGCTTAAAGATGCCGGCAGGACTCCAATCTTTTAAATATTGGTAAGGCCCGAGCTGCAGATCTCGGAAAAGTTCATCCACTTTAGAGAACCGACTTGCAATCGTCCATTCATAGTCGTTGGTCGGCGGCATGCTGATCAAAGACGAAGTCACTTCCCACATGAGTTTCGGAGGAATATTCTCTCGAGCAGCAAAGACGATTCCGGGATAAAGATCTGTAGACCGCGCACACTTCAAAACATCCCTTGGTTTTTGCGAAATAACCTTGAAATCGGATGACTCAATAAGCCCCTCTTGAGAGAGTTCTTCCAAGACACAGGCTGAAAGGATCGCGACATCTGCTTCTCCTTGAATGAGCAGCATTAACGCATCAGGAAATTGAAAATGGGTAAAAACAGACCGCTTGAAGAATTTCTCAGGGTTCAGACCGTTTTTGAAGAGTTCGTGCTGTCCGACAAGCCAGCCGTCGAAAGAATTCGGCTGAGAGGCGGCAGCGACTTTACCCTGCAGGTCTTTGAGCTCAATGAGATCTGCTCTCTTAGCCAATGTAACGAAAGCTGCGCCCTCGGAAGCTGAAGGGTCGTCAGAGAGAATGGTTTTACGAGTGGCAATATGAACGATGCCTATAGAAATACTTAGTTCATGAAATGTACCTGCTGAACTGATGAGAAAATCAACCGGGTTGTTTTTTAATTCTTTTTTTGGGTTTACCGAATTCAAAGGAACGGCAACGAAGTGATAGTTGGGTAATTTTTGGTTGAGATATCGTAAGGTAGGTTCGAGTGTGGTCGTCGCGAACTCCGGATTAAAAGAATCAATAATGCCGACCCTGATATCCGTTTTGTCGGCTGAAAAACATATCGAGGCGCCCAGCGATAAGACGACGACAAGCAGCTTCAGTATTTTCGGTGCTCTTTTTCTTTTATTGAAGTACATCGCTTTCTATCTTATTTTTTAACTTTCCACATTCTGCCTGTGTGAAGAGGACATGCAAGGCCAATTTCTAGTAGTTTTTTAAATAAATATAACCCACCTAAAACTGATTATAAGCTTCACTATATTAAATTTTCTATAGGATTTATTCTCTGCGAATAACCCATTAGCATTTTTAGGGGATTTGTCTCAGTGAAGAAGAACTCGAGTCCTGAAGGAGGATTTTCTTACAGAAATAGAACCTCTGAGAACCTCAAATTTTGAATTTTGAGGATATTCCTAGTTCAGAAATTGTTCAAAAATCCCCGTCTTTTTCTTATTTAGTAACCCATTATTTCAAGCTGTATCTGATATGTTGCTGATTGTGACAGGATGATACCGGGGTAATGAAATTTTTAACTACTTAATTATTTGATTTATTATAAAAAATAATATTAGTCTACGACATATTAATGCAGCTAACGGATTAAAAATCGGCAGTCTAGTTCAAACGGTATAAGGGGATTTTCCGATTATTCAAATTCTTCGAGAAGCCTAGTATGCCAGAGCGTTAGGGACAAACCCCATTATTAAAAGGACAAAAATAATGTCAGTCGATTTCGTTAATCTTTCGATGACCAGAAGAAAATTAATTAAGGGAACAGCCTGTTCAGCAGCAGCGGCATCCGCTCCCTCTCTGGTGAACCATGCATTTGCGGAACAAATTGCAAAATTAGAAAAAGAAGGATGGTCCAAACATCCGGTCGCCTGCACAATGTGCGGTGCTTACTGCGGCATCTTAGCGATGCGCAAAGAAGGCGAACCGATATCAGAAAAAACCGTTCGAATTTTTCCGAATCCCGGACATCCTCAGCAAGGTTACTGCGGCCGTTCTGCCGGCGCGATGTGGATCTGGAACCACCCTCTCCGTCTTCGCAAACCCTTAAAACGTATCGGGGAAAAAGGCGAAGGTAAATTTAAAGAAATTACTTGGGACGAGGCTCTAAACGAAATCGGCGCCAAAGTTAAAGATCTTGTCCAAAAGTATGGTGAAAGCTGCATCACAACAACATCTCATAATTTTCAGGGAATGAGCAAATGGCTGACTTTCCCGCTAGGTTCTCCCAATAACATCGGACACCAATCTTCCTGCAACGCTGCGGGTATAAATGCGCGCAACTGGGTTTTCGGTACCGGCTTCAGCGGTGCGGGGAAATTAGAACCTGACTACGAAAATCTGCGCTATCTCCTCCTGATCGGACGCACTATGGGAGCTTCGATGGGGGCTCTTCATACTTTGAATGTCGCCAGAGCAAAAGGGGCTCGCGTCGTTGCTATCGATCCGAAAATGCCGGACATTACCTACGGCGATGCCGAATGGGTTGCTATTCGTCCCGGCACAGATGACGCTTTTCTTTCAGCTCTGATCAATGAAATGCTCCGTACAAACACGGCTGATCTGGACTTTATTGAGAAAGGGACGAACGGAGCTTACCTGATCAAAGAAAACGGCCAGCCCCTTACTCAGGCTGAGGTCATTCAGGGTGGAGATAAAACGAAATATGTCGTCGCCTCCCCCGACGGACGCCTCTCTTTCAGAGGCGTTCTAAGAAATGATAAAGGCATACCGACCGCCTTTGATGAGGATTCTTCCTTCAAGGCTGACCTGAATATGAGCGGATCTGTCAAGCTTGCAGATGGATCTTCCTGCCCGGTTAAAACCGCTTTTGTCATCATTAAAGAGACGCTTGCTCCTTATACCCCCGAAAAAAGCTCTGAAATTACCGGTATACCCGCCGATATGATTCGCAGAATTGCTCGAGATTTCACCAATCTCAAGGGGGTAATTGATGACGGGTGGTATACCTCTAAAAATGGTACAGATGTTCAGGTTTATCGTTTAGTCTCGATCGCAAACGCCTTTAACGGCAACATCGATATACCCGGCGGAATGATTGTTACGGCTGCTGCCGGTCTGAAGATTCCGAGTGTCTCCCAAGGAAAAGGTCCGAATGGGGAAACTTGGAGGATGGCTAAAGAAAAGCGCATCGATAAGATCATCTATCCGGAAGCCGAGGGCACTTTCAAAGTGGCTATGGAAGCTGTTCTGACCGGAAAACCTTACCCCATCAAGGCAGCCTTCTTTGTGGGCACAACGATGTTCCAAAGAGAAGCAAATTCTGAGGAGCTTGCCGAAAGGCTTAAAAAACTTGAACTTAGTGTCGTTCAAGACGTTCTCCCTCAAGAGATTTGCGATTACGCTGACTATGTCCTTCCTTCTACGTACTTCATGGAAAGAATGGAAATGTCGGGCGTAAAGTGGGCAAGAGACGGATCGATTTATCTTTCCGATCCTCAACTGAGTCCTCCTGAAGGCTGCGAGGCCCGTCACGATGTGTGGATTCTGCTAGAGATCCTCAGAAGAGCTTTCCCGGAAAGAGCTGCAAGAGTCGGATACAAGGAATGCAAAACAGCTGAAGAATTCAATGCTTACTTTGACGCATTCACAAAGAGAGGCTATGCCCAGCTCTTGGAAGAATGCGACAAAGTCAAGCCCGGTTGGTCTCGTCGGATTCACGAGGACATTAGAACGAAAGGCTGGTCGACGATTAAGATTAAAGAGTACGGCGTCTATCCCTATAAGAAACCCTTCGGAACGCCTTCCGGCAAAGTTGAAATTTATTCTTTCAAGAGTTTCGAAAAACCCGCATATGTGCGAGGAATTCCTCCTTTCACGGCACATATTCCTGCACCGGCTTTTACTCCGCCGAAGAGAAACAGTAACGAGTTTATTTTAGTGTCCGGGAAAAACTGCACTTCCTGCTCCGGTCTCAGTATGTTTGCTCTTCCTTCTAAATACCTTGGAGACCGTACTGTTTGGATGAACCCGGAAGATGCAGAAAGACTGGGCATTTCTCATGGTGAAACCGTCGAAGTTGAAGGTATTGATACGGCCTATAAAGGGAATGCTCAAATTACTGTGACGAAGAAAGTTATATCAGGATCACTCTTCGCTTTCGGATTTTCAGGCGGTAATCGAATCAAGCACTTGGCTGATCACCCCGATTATCAGTTCATTAAAGAAGGGATTAATTCTCACTGGTACGCCAAAGGTTATGCACAGCCCGTTTTCGGAACGGTTGCCAATAACAGTGCCGTACGCATCAACAAATTGAGAGGCTAAATCATGGTCGAAAAGAAAAAACAATTAGCGCATCTTTTTGATGCCACACAATGCATCAGCTGCGGAGCCTGTATTGTGGCCTGTTCTCAGACCAACTTTCCCGAAATGCATAATCGCTCTATTCCGGGCCGCGACTGGCTTGCTTCTAATATTCGCGTTTTTCGCTCGGAAGAAAGAAGACCTGTAAATCTGCTGGTTCAATGTCAGCATTGTTCGGACGCTCCCTGCGTTAAGACTTGTCCCTTCGGTGCTAATTACTACGACGAAAACGGTTTGGTTCGCAATGATCCGAACAAATGCGTTGGCTGCAACTACTGCGTAGCGAGCTGTCCGTATGATGCCCGCTGGTCTCATCCGGATAACGGACTTCCCATGAAATGCATGAGTGACGGATGCTTGAAATTGATTCAACAGGGAGAACAACCTGCTTGTGTTCAGGCTTGTCCGGCTCAAGCCCGTTTCTTCGGAGATGTGAAAGATCCGCAAAGCGAAATTTCTAAGAAGATCGCTTCCTGTCGTACCGAACTCCTTATGCCGAACAAAGGCACGAAACCTAATTTCTTTGTAGTGGTGCAAAAATGATTGATTTATCCACACTTACTCCTCAGCTTCAGGCAACTCATTGGGGATGGACGATTGCCTTATTCCTCTGGTTCATCGGGTTATCCGGAATGGGATTTTTCATTAACTATTGGGTTCGGCAAAAGAATTTTGTTTATGTTCTGACGTTCTGCGGAATTGCAGGTTTAGCATTGGTGACCAGTCATTTAGGACGCCTCAGCAACCTTCCGTTTGTGATTTTTTATGCCCTCCGGGACTTCTCCTTCAACTTCCAGTCCTGGATGATGATCGGAATTGTTCTTCTTTCCCTGCTTAGCGTCGGCTCTGTGTTTTATTCCATGATTTGTGCCGGAATTATATTTAAAGGCTCAAAATGGCAAAAATTAGCTCAGTCCGACGGATTTAATGCAGTCTTTTCCGTTCTCGGTGTCTGCAGCACTATTTATTCCGGATTCCTTCTCACGCAGGCTGTCGGAGTTTCACTGTGGAATTCGTCTCTTATCCCCGTTCTTTGGATTATGTCCGGCCTGACGAGTTCCATCGCCATGTTGGAACTGATGTCGGCAATGGGATTGGTTGATCACAAGTCTGTCGATTGGTGTTCCAGAACATCTGTTTGGGTTGATACAGCTAAGCTCTTTGCGATTTTCTCCTTTGTTTATGTAGCGTTAGGTTCTGCTTCCATAGGTGCTCGAGCGGGCGCAGAGGCTCTTATTAGCGGGAACCAGGCCTTGATGTTTTGGATCGGGGGAATCACTTTCGGTACTGCTCTTCCTCTTCTGATCAATCTTATTACCCGAAGCCAAAAGGTGATAACAGGCGGTGCGATTTTTGCAGTCTTTGGTGCCTTGTTTTTAAGAGCTTCCATCCTTTTTTCAGGTTATTACGATTCTCTTAGTTTTTAAGGGGCCTCCGAAGGCAAGGAAACATCTTTGTACCTAGACGTTCCAAAAAAGAAAAATCCTTCCTGAGCCACAAACTCAAGAAGGATTTTTTTCAAAAAACTAAAAGTTAGTCGTTGTCTTTCGTGCCTTTAAGAAGAGGCATGGAACTGGAACTTCCGCCGATAAGACCAGCTTTGGAGTAAATGCCAAGCTTGTTGCGTGTATCGACGATGTCGAGATTACGCATGGTCAACTGGCCGATACGGTCAGAGGCTGTGAACATCGAATCGCCCTTTTCCATCGTGAGGCGTTCCGGTTCATATGTCAGGTTGGGGGAACGTGTATCAAGGATCGTGTAATCATTGCCGCGGCGAAGTTCGATATCGACTTCTCCTGTGATTGCACGAGCAACCCAGCGCTGAGCAGTTTCGCGGAGCATGATGGCTTGCGGGTCAAACCAGCGGCCCTGATAAAGCAGACGGCCTAGTTTAATGCCGTTGATTCTCCACTGTTCGATCGTGTCTTCGTTGTGGATGCCGGTGACGAGACGTTCGAAAGCGATATGGAGCAATGCCATTCCCGGGGCTTCGTAAATACCGCGGCTCTTGGCTTCGATAATACGGTTTTCGATCTGGTCGCTCATGCCGAGGCCATGACGGCCGCCGATGCGGTTGGCTTCGAGCATCAGTTCAACCTTGTCGTCGTATTCTTTGCCGTTAAGGGCAACAGGAATGCCCTCTTCGAAACGAACAGTGACTTTCTCAGGCTTGATGCCGACTTCTTCTTTCCAGAACGGAACACCCATGATCGGTTCAACGATCTTCATGCTGCTGTCGAGGTGTTCGAGGTCTTTGGCTTCATGTGTTGCGCCGAGCATGTTGGAGTCGGTGGAGTAAGCCTTTTCCTTGCTCATCTTGTAGCCGAAACCGTTGTCGGCCAAGAACTGGCTCATTTCAGCGCGACCGCCGAGTTCGCTGATGAACTCAACGTCAAGCCAGGGTTTGTAAATCTTGAGGTCAGGATTGGCAACTAAACCGTAACGGTAGAAACGTTCGATATCGTTTCCTTTGTATGTAGAGCCGTCGCCCCAAATGTTGACGCCGTCTTCGCGCATGGCGTTGACGAGCATAGTGCCGGTAACGGCACGTCCGAGCGGAGTGGTGTTGAAGTAAGTGACACCGCCGGTTGTGATGTGGAAAGCGTTGCTTTGAATCGCAGCGATGCCTTCGGCGACTAGCTGTTCACGGCAGTCAACCAGACGGGCGATCGAAGCACCGAAGTCCATAGCCTTTCGAGGAATTGCCTCGTAATCGTCCTCATCAGGCTGACCAAGGTTAGCAGTGTAAGCGCAGGGGAAAGCGCCTTTCTTTTTCATCCAGAGCAAAGCTGTGCTGGTGTCAAGACCGCCGGAGAAAGCAATACCGACTTTTTCACCGATCGGGAGGGATTTCAGGATAGTTTCCATGACTTTATTAACTCTTCATTAACGAGGCTATGAACAAAATTTTGTTCGACGGGTGGTGTCGAACTCCAACATGACATTATGTCCAAAAGAAGCGGCTAAAACTCCAGTTGAAATATAAATTTTTTAGATTTTGCCTAAGTAGTTTCCTCAACTCTTCAAAAACGGCTAATTTTTCTTGTCGCGTTAACGTGAATCTGAAACTATATCTAAATGAATTTCCCAGAAATTTTCTCCATCATCCGATGCAGAATAAGCATGGCTAGTTTATTTATTCAATGACTAGCGTTTGTCTGTTGCTCTTCCTCGTCTAATAATAGTCCAAGTTTTTCATGCATCTTTAGAAAACCTTCCGCTAGCCGATCTTTGTCAATAAGAGTATCTTGCTGTGTGGCAACCAAGTAATCGAATTGCTCTATTCCCTTGTATGACAATGTATCTCGAATCATACCTTTAGTCTGATGAGACAAGCCGTCAGAAAAATTATTAACAATGAAAGAGAGGTCGTAGAGGTCCCTTATCTTGTCTCTGCCTTGATAAGCCATTGCCTTCATCCGAGCCAAGGCATCAATGTCGTAAACCTTGATACCGTGAATTTGTGTCCAATCCTTTGAGGCTTCTTCCAGGCCGAGATTTTTATTTCTGTATGAAACTTCAATTTTCAAAGGATGTACGTCATTTCCGTAGTCAATGATGCAGCGCTTCACTGTCGCAGTATCTTTTGCAACTCGAAAATTTACACCGTGGTTCACGCAAAACCGTTTGACTATCTCTTTGATGTCTTGTTTCCGACCATCCAAATCAATATCTTCGGAGAAACGATCTAAACCATAACAAAGAGACAACGCTGTCCCGCCTTTAAGAACGAATTGATCCGTCTGTTTGTTCAAAAACAGTAGAAAGGCTTCAATAAAATTACCATGATTTGTCTGCCAATCTTTTTCTTCATCGGTCATATCCATGCTCCCTCAAGAAGTGCAGCCAAGGCACTCCATATTCTTTTCCAATGAATTCTTTGATTTTTAACCAGCGAGGCGAGTTTTTCAGCAGCAGCAATTTGGAAAAGACTTCAGGCGTATAACTTTCGTTGCAAATCAATTCGTTTTTCATGCCTTGTGCATAACCGAAGGCCCCATCGGCAACAAGGTCAAGAAGCGCTCGGATATGATTGGCGGCTTTGTGGTTCCCTGGATGCCCTGGCACAGAAGAATTGTCTTCAATACCGTAATCTCCGAAAACGGAGTCAGAAGACTCACGAACGGTCAAATTTTTCCATTGAATTCCAGAGGCGTGCCAATCCCCACACGTCTCCAAACTGCATCTCAAATTTAAAGCATGAATTCCAGATATGTATTTCATTTCCATTTCCAAATGCTTCTGCTCTTTGATTTTAAACGTCTCTCGCTTTGTTCTTAAGTATGTTTCCTGCCGTTCAATTTGTACATCAAAATTTTGCGGTTTCGGATCATATCTTTCGGCTTCCAATTCCCACATTAAGCCATTTGATTTTCAGGTCGGTAAAAATATTGTTTTTTCTTCTCCAATTGACCCTCTAAATATTTACTCATTTACATCAAAAAAAGTCGGATCTAGAATTTCGTGCAAAGAAATTCATTAATCACAACCACCAAAAAGGAGAAAAAGTGCAGTTTTTTCGTAGAAGCATGCTTCAAGTAATGGTGTCGGGTGCACTTTGCTCGGCCCTCCCTTCTATCGCTTTCGCACAGACACAAAAGTTAGCACCTGAATATGACGTGATCGTCATCGGTTCAGGATTTGCCGGTCTAGCCGCTGCCATTTCGGCGGCTGAAAACGGAGCAAAAGTTGCCGTTCTGGAAAAAATGCAGGTCGCCGGCGGCAACTCTTCTCGCTCCGGCGGCATGATGGCTATTCCTGGCTCCTCCGTCCAGAAAGAACAAGGCATCGAAGATTCACCGGCTAAGCTCGCTGCCGATATGAAACGCATCGGCTTAGGTTTAGGCGATCCTGAACACATTAAAGTCGTGACAGAACACGCTGCTCCGACATTTGAGTGGACCAAGAAACAAGGCGTTGTTTGGCGCACCGACTTAACCGGCAAAGGCGGACACTCTGCTCGCCGCTGCCTGATTACTGAAGAAGGCACCGGCCAAGGCATCTTGATCCCGTTCATGAAAAAACTCAAGGAACTCGGTGTTCCTGTCTTTACTGGAATGAAGGTCATTCGTTTAGATAAGAATAAAGACGGTCGAGTCATCGGTGTCACGGCTCTTGAAGATTACAAGTTCGGCAAAGAAGATTCCGGCAAATCAGTTGAGATCAAGGCCAAAGACGGTGTGATCCTCGCCTTCGGCGGCTTCTCGGCTGACGTGGGTTATAGAACTCGTCTCGATCCGAAGTTAACCGGCAATCTGAAAACGACGAATCAACCGGGCGCTACAGCTGAATTGATGCGTGAAGCCAGCCGAATCGGAGCCAATATCATCCAGGCCGACTGGATTCAGTTCCTGCCGAACACTTCGCCGGACGAAGAAGGCATGGGTATGGGCTCGCATTTTGCCAGCGTCGGCGGCTCTCTGTACGGTTTATGGATCAACACCAAGACCGGCAAGCGTTTCACCGACGAATTCGGTGATCGCAAAACGACCACCGATGCTATTTTCAAAGTGCTGGATGCCGGCGGAAAGACAATCTCGGTTACGGACTCTGTCGGCGTTGCCTCTTTCAACAAAGTGCGTCCCGGCGCCATGGATATCTTGAGAAAGAACGGTGCGGTTAAGGAATACGCAACTCTCGATGACTTGGCCAAGGCCTACGGTATCAGTCCCGACGCTCTCAAACAGACCTTTGCCGAATTCAACAAGGCCATCGAAAGCGGAAAAGATACGGAATTCGGACGCAAACTCGATAAGGACATCAAGCCTTTGATGCATGCGCCCTACTACGTCTCTGAAATGAGCCCGAAGATTCATCACACGATGGGCGGTATCGCAACAGATACTTCGACTCGCGTCTTGTCGGTTGTTGACGACAAACCGATCCCCGGACTTTATGCGGCCGGCGAATGCACGGGCGGCATCCACGGCGCTGTCAGAATCGGAGCAAATGCTGTTATGGACTGCTTGGTCAACGGCAAATTAGCCGGCGAAACCGTGATGAAAGACGCTAAAAAATAATATTAGCTACTAATAATTAGAGGGCTGCCGTAGAAAAACTCCGGCAGCTTAATTTTTTTCTTTTGCTAAAGGGCGCGGTTTGGCTGCAGTTGG
>ERZ860059.628-NODE-628-length-20247-cov-2.883370_pt1 | contig 20247 bp, 10 predicted proteins | sample MGYA00510113_ERZ860059 | MGnify/ENA primary metagenome ERZ860059 (study PRJEB30046, sample SAMN00715190) | human gut metagenome | study: EMG produced TPA metagenomics assembly of the A metagenome-wide association study of gut microbiota in type 2...
AAGCCCCGTCTTTCGCTCTTCAAAGAGAATCTGAGAAATTAGATTCTCTTTTTTTGTATAACTTTAAACCTCTAAGAACATGGAAGATTCTCCAACGCAATCACACGTACTGCAATTGGCACACCCCCCTATCCCAATTGTCCGCATCGGAATCATAGGATTGGGGAATCGAGGGCTACTCACCCTGCAACGTTATCTGCAAATAGAAGGAACCGAAATCAAAGCTCTCAGCGAAATCAGGGAAGGTAACTTGAACAAAGCCCAACTCATACTCAAAGAAGCAAAGCACCCCGAAGCCACGGGATATACCGGACCAGGCGGCTGGCGAAAGATGTGTGAATGCAACGATCTGGATTTAATTTTTATCTGTACAGACTGGCTCACTCACACCCAAATGGCAACCTATGCAATGGAATGCGGCAAACATGTAGCTATCGAAGTTCCTGCCGCCATGAATATAGCCGAATGCTGGCAACTGGTCGATACAGCAGAAAAGACAAGACGCCACTGTATCATGCTGGAAAATTGCTGTTATGACCCTTTTGCCCTGACTACTCTCGAAATGGCACGTCAAGGTGTACTCGGAGAAATAATGCATGTAGAAGGAGCATATATTCACGATCTCCGTTCCATGTATTTTGCCGAAGAGAGCGAAGGCGGTTACCACAATCACTGGGGAAAAAGATACAGTATCGAACATACAGGCAATCCCTACCCCACCCACGGACTAGGGCCTGCCTGTCAAATCCTCGACATCCACCGCAATGACAGGATGGAATATCTCGTATCCATGTCCACCCATCAGGCCGGCATGAGCGAGTATGCGCGGAAAAGATTCGGAGAGAACTCACCGGAAGCCCGTCAAAAGTATAAACTGGGAGATGTCAACACCACGCTTATCCATACCGCCAAAGGGAAAACGATCATGCTTCAGTATAATGTTTCGACTCCCCGCCCTTACAGTCGCCTGCAAACAGTATGCGGCACACTCGGCTTTGCACAAAAATATCCGGTACCATGCATTGCCCTGGATTCTCATGGAGATACTCCGCTTGAAGGCGAAGCACTTGAACAAGTATTAACTCTCTATAAACACCCTTTTAGCGCCACCATCGGCGAGGAAGCACATCGTAAAGGATTACCGAACGAAATGAACTATGTAATGGATTATCGGTTAATATATTGCCTGCGCAACGGACTGCCCCTTGACATGGACGTTTATGATGCAGCCGAATGGTCGTGTATCACCGAATTAAGCGAGAAGTCGGTATTGAACGGAAGTATTCCTGTAGAAATACCGGATTTCACCAGAGGTGTCTGGGAAAAACACAAACATTAGATTTTACCTATTTACCCCAATTAAACTATAAAAACACATGAGAACATTCCTATCATTAAAGACATGCTTACTATCTGCACTTTTACTTTGTGCAAACAGCATTTCGGCAAGCAAGATTATTTCCGTATCCGATTTCGGTTTGAAACCCGACAGCCGTATCAACGCAGTGCCATTTATACAAAAGGCAATCGATGCTTGCAAGCAATATCCAGGTTCCACACTTGTCTTTCCAAAAGGAAGATATGACTTCTGGGCACAACATGCTATCGAAAAAGATTATCACGAAACGAACACCTACGATGTTAATCCCAAAATTCTCGCCGTGCTATTGGAGCAGATCAATGATCTGACGATTGACGGTAATGGTTCTGAGTTTATTATGCATGGCCGGATGCAGCCATTCACTTTGGATCATTGCCGGAACATTACCTTAAAGAACTTCTCCGTCGATTGGGAAATCCCATTAACTGCGCAAGGTATTGTCACTCAATCTACCTCCGGATACCTTGAGATCGAAATCGACTCCCACCAATATCCTTATATCATAGAAAACAAACGACTGACTTTTGTCGGTGAAGGATGGAAAAGCAGTCTTTGGGCGATCATGCAGTTTGATCCCGACACCCATCTCGTCCTGCCAAATACAGGTGACAACTTAGGCTGGCGCTCATACGATGCAACAGAAGTAAAACCTGGATTAATACGCTTATCCGATCCTAAAAAGGAGGCTGATAAATTCTTCCCTGCGCCGGGTACGGTCCTTGTGTTACGACACAGCACCAGAGACCACGCCGGTATCTTCATTTACCACAGCATGGACACAAAACTAGAAAACGTAAAACTATTCCATACCTGCGGACTGGGAATTCTGTCACAGTATAGCAAGAATATATCTTTCAATGATGTACATATCATCCCTAACACTTCCAAGAAACGTGTGCTGAGCGGACATGACGACGGTTTCCACTTCATGGGATGCAGCGGATTACTCAAGATTGAGAACTGCAGTTGGGCAGGATTGATGGATGATCCTATTAACATCCATGGAACATGTTCCCGTATTATGGAAGTTCTTTCTCCTACCCGTATCAAATGCAAATTCATGCAGGACATGAGTGAAGGGATGGAATGGGGACGTCCGGACGAAACAATCGGATTTATAGAGCATAAAACCATGCGTACCGTAGCTACTGGTAAAATGAATAAATTTGAAGCACTAAATAAAGCTGAATTTATCATCGAATTATCAGCACCACTTCCAGCCGGAGTGGAAGCCGGATATGTAATAGAGAATCTGACCTGCACACCTGATGCAGAAATACGCAACTGCCATTTCGGAAGTTGCCGGGCACGTGGTCTGCTTGTATCTACTCCCGGCAAGGTTATTATTGAGAACAATGTATTCGAATCCAGCGGCTCTGCCATTCTGATTGCCGGAGACGCAAATGCATGGTACGAGTCAGGAGCTGTCAGAGACGTGCTGATACGTAACAATGATTTCCGTTATCCTTGCAATTCTTCGATTTATCAGTTCTGTGAAGCCGTGATCAGCATTGATCCGGAAATTCCGACATCGGAACAGAAGTACCCCTATCATCGCAATATCCGCATTGTGGATAATACCTTCCACCTATTTGATTATCCGATTCTCTTCGCACGGTCGGTAGACGGACTCACCTTCTCCTCCAATACACTCATACGTGATACGACTTACCAGCCTTATCACTATCGTAAAGAAGGTATTACGCTGGAAGCATGTAAATCTGTGGTTATTTCAAACAATAAGATTGAAGGGGATGTATTAGGACGTACTGTTAAAATTGAAAATATGAAACCTTCGGATGTCAAGATTAGCAAGAACCCTTTCTTTAAACTGAAAAAATAAAAAACACCATATAGGCAATTAAACGTATTCAGGCTCAAGCATGAGCATGAATACGTTTGAGTCTTTATCCCATAAATACAACAAATAAAGGAAGGTTCTCTTTGATGAACTTCAATGCTAAGGTAATCTGCCGTTCTATTGCTTTTTCACTGACTGCACAACGTTCCGCGATTTCCCGATTAGATAGATGCTCTTCGCGGCTCATTCTAAAGATCTGCTGCCGTCTGGCCGGAAGTTGCGAAATCAATTTATCAATATAGTTCTTCAAATCAGCAGCATCCAATTCCTCTTCTATATCATAAGAATTTTCAAGTCCTTTCAGAACTGTCATTTTAAAATTCAGCTCATTAAAATGTCTACGCGAATAATTGAATATAATATTACGGGTAATCATAAAAAGCAACCCATCAAAATTCTTGGTAATATCAAGAAACTCTTTGGACTCCCAAACTTTCACAAAAACATCCTGAACTACTTCTGAAATCACGGAAGATGAAGTGACATAAAGTCGTGCAAAGTTATAAACCTTCAGCCAATAAAGGTCATACAGCAAAGAAAATGCAGCCGCATCTCCCGCTTTTACCTTTTCCAGAATTATTGTCTCCTCCATCTCTTTTCAATTGTGTTACAAAAATAAAGAAATAACCATTAACCACAACATTTTTTTTAATTTTTATTTATAATAAAGTTACCTTTTTTCCTTTAATAATGTCTTCAAAATCTATTCTAATTATTAAATTCAACTAAGTTCTGTTAGAACTAAGATAAAAAAATGACTTTTCGAAAAAAAAACTTCTTTTTGGTTAGTGATTAATTTGTTGAATATTAGCTTATTATGATTTTAATGATAGTTTTGCTATTTTTTTTATCGAAGGGATGTGGGGATAGACTTAACTCAAGTGTATTTATAATATACGAGTAATAATAAATAGAATAATAACAAAGTAAGATAGGATGGATAAAGATACAAAGATGAGTTTGATTAAAGATTTGCTGGCAGGACGGCTGACTAAAAAGCAGCGGAGAAGCTATGCTGACCTGGAATCAGTGGATAGAGAACTTAAAATACAATGGAATGAATCAGAAAATAAAGCTATAGATTTTAAAATAAAAGAACAGATATGGGAAAGAGTAAAAGCAAGATGTGTAGATAGGAAAAGAAACAAAGTTCTAACAGAACTAAGATGGTATTTTGCCGTAGCTTCACTCGCTCTTTTACTAACAATAGGAGGATTTTGGATGAATTCAGTCAGAGATAATATTAACGACGAATTTATAATGGTGATAGCACAACAAAACCAAATGCACGTTTTACCGGACAGTACAAAAGTATGGATGGAATCAGGTAGTTCCATTAAATACACAAAAGCCTTTAACAAAAAAAGAGAAGTATGGCTAGAAGGCAACTCATTTTTTGAAGTATATAAACATGAAGGCAGTTTCTTCCAAGTACATATTAATAAAGCTTTTATAGAAGTAAAGGGAACCTGTTTTCAAATCAAGCAAACTAATGCTGAAAAAAATGAAATCACGCTGTTTCATGGTAAAATAGAATTTAATGTAGAATCTACAGGAGAGAAAATTATCATGTCTCCATCGCAAAAGGTAATGTATAATCCAAACAATGCACAAACATTAGTTGAGAATGTAATGGATATCAATTGGAAGGACGGAAGATACAACTTCAAAGAAACCCCATTACCCCAGCTCATTTCAATTGTAAATCAAATATACCAATCAAATATAATTCTAGAAGGAAAGTTTACTAAACAATCTTCATTCACAGGTAGCATCCGTTATGATGAAACATTGGATGACGTAATAGAGAAGCTTTGTTTCAGCCTTAACCTCACATACAAAAAACAGAATAGTAAAATAGTAATATATAATTAACCATATTTCTAATAATTAACCCAATATTTAACCTCACAACAAGTTAAATCATGAAAAAAAATCACAGTTGTTACCGGAGGCGATATCTGAAGCATATCGCACTCGTTTTGCTCTTTTACCCCTTGTCCGCTCTTGGAGCTCAGGGACACATATCTATCAAGGGGCAATCAATCACTATTATGCAAGCTATCCAGCTTATAGAAAAAAACAGCGACTACACGTTTTTCTACAATGCAGCAGATCTCGAAGACAAACAACGGAAAGACATTAATTGTAATGGTCCTATTGACGAGATTCTGGATGAAGTTTTCAAAGACAGCGGTATTAGCTATATCGTAAAAAACAAAGAGGTTATTCTCAACGTACAAAAAACGAATAACACCCAACAAAAGAAAAAACGTACTGTAACCGGTACTATTATAGACGCAGTGGACGATAGCCCCATCATTGGAGCTAACATCACGATTAAAGGTGACAAGAACACTGGTACAATCTCGGATATTGATGGTAATTTTAGTCTTTCCATACCCGACAATAAGACGATCCTTGTCGTAACTTACATCGGATATAAAACTCGTGAAGTTCCTGTAGAAGATCTAGGGAATATCAAAATTGTACTGGAAGGAGACGATCATACCTTGAATGAAGTTGTCGTAGTCGGTTCCGGTACCCAAAAGAAGGTCAGCGTAACAGGAGCTATCACAAGTATAAAAGGTGCCAGCCTCAAACTGCCGTCATCTACCCTGTCCAACTCATTTGCCGGAAAGTTGGCGGGTGTCATCGCAAAAACAAACTCCGGAGAGCCTGGCTCCGGTGCCGAATTTTACATTCGCGGTATCGGTACTTTTGGTGGACGAGCAACTCCTCTGATTTTATTGGATGATGTAGAAATATCATCCGGTGACCTTAATTATGTGCCAGCCGAGAATATTGAAAGCTTCTCTATCCTTAAAGATGCATCTGCCACCGCTATCTATGGTTCACGCGGAGCTAACGGTGTAATGATCGTCACAACTAAAGGCGGAGAATACAATAGTAAAACATCCATCAACGTTACAGCGGAAAACTCTTTCAACTACTTAGACAAGTTCCCGGAATTTGTGGACGGAGCTACTTACATGGATATGTATAATAAAGCTTCATTAGCCAGAAACTCTTCCGCTACACCCAAATACAGTGCTACAGACATGGAACGCACGGCATCCGGAGTCAACCCATACCTATACCCCGATGTAAACTGGCAAGACGTATTGTTCAAAAACATGAGTATGCGCCAACGTGCCAACGTCAACATTTCCGGTGGTGGTTCTAAAGTTAAATATTACATGAGTTTGGATGTCAGCCATGATTCAGGCTTGCTGAACACAGGGAAAGCATATTCATGGAACAACAATATTAATATAATGAACTATACCTTCCAGAATAATATTGCTTATAAACTGACGCCGACGACAACAATCAAAATGAATATGAACGCTCAGATCCGTCAGAAAAAAAGCCCGAATGTATCAAGCGAGGATTTGTTCAAACAGATTCTGACTACTACCCCCATAGAATTTCCGGTTACTTATCCAAGTCAGGACGGGCGTATCATGTACGGCAATAACATCATCTCAGGAAGTACCTTATACACGAACCCTTATGCCAGGATGATGACATCCTTTGCCGAAACGAACGAAAATACACTTAACACAGTTATCAAGATAGACCAGGATTTGGATTTTATCACTAAAGGGCTTAAAATTAATGCTTTTGTAAATTTCAAAACCTGGTCAAGTTCTTACTTTAATCGTAGCATTGCTCCTTATTATTATCGCATAAAAAGCGGAAGCTACGATGAAACCGACCTGGAAAATACGAATTATGAATTGGAACTGCTAAATTCGAATGGCAGCGATTATATCAGTCAGTCGGCTATCGGAAAGTCTTCCGACCAAACATTTGAATTACAGTTCAACCTAAACTATGCCCGTCAATTCGGTCTGCATAATGTAGGTGCCATGTTACTCTACAAACAACGCGAATACAGAAGCGACGTGTTACCCAACCGTAATCAAGGCCTTTCCGGACGTCTTACTTATGATTACGGACAACGCTATCTGTTTGAGTTTAACTTCGGTTACAACGGGACCGAACGTCTGGCCAAAGAAGACCGTTTCGGATTCTTCCCTGCCGTCTCTTTAGGATGGGTAATAAGCAATGAAGCTTTCTTCGAACCAATGAAAAATGTAGTGGACAATCTCAAGGTCAGAGGTTCCTACGGTCTTGTAGGTAGCGATGACCTGGCAACAGCCGGCGGAAGTTATTACCTGTATATAGACAAGATTACAAACAACGACCTGTCTTATTTGAAATGGACTTCCGGACAAAATATGGACTACCAATTAGGAGGTCCTCAGATGGCATACTACGCCATGTCCGGTTTGGGATGGGAAAAAGTAAAGAAGCTCGATATAGGTATTGATTTTACATTGTTCCGCAACTGGACATTTACCTTCGATTATTTCTACGACAAGCGTTATGACATCTTCATGAACCGTGAAGCATGGCCGCAATCACTGGCTTATCATATTGCCAAACCTTGGAGTAATATTGGTAAAATGGATAATAAGGGAGTAGAATTCAGTATTAATTATGCCAATAACTTCTCCAGAGATTTGTCTGTCAGTCTACAGGCAAACTTCACCTACAACAAAAATAAAATGGTCTATGTGGATGAACCGGAATATCCGACAATATGGAAGTCAGAAACCGGAAAACCTTATTCACGTATTACCGGCTACATAGCAGAAGGCTTATTCAAGTCACAAGAAGAAATAGATAACAGCCCTGCCCAGAATTTGGGTTCTACACCCAAGGTCGGAGATATTAAATATCGTGACCTTAACGGTGATGGTATCATTGATTCGGATGACCAGACGATGATCTCCAAATATGGAAGTACTCCACGCTTACAATACGGATTTGGCGGAACTGTCAACTACAAAAAGTTTGATTTTGGTGTCTTCTTCAGTGGCTCTGCTCTGCGTTCTATCATGACAAACGGTATTGACCCTTTCCAAGAAGGAATAGCCGTCGGTAACAGAAATGTATTAAAATATATAGCCGATAATTACTGGTCGGAAGAAAAACAGAATTGGGATGCCAAATATCCTCGTTTGGGACTACTTGCAACAGACGTTGCCAACAATACAGTGAACAGTAGTTACTGGTTGAGAAATGGTTCTTTCCTCCGATTGAAGAATGTAGAAGTAGGATATAAGATACCTTACGGACGTATTTTCGTCAGCGCAGCCAATCTATTCACCTTTAGTCCGTTTGACCTTTGGGATCCTGAACTGTCTTCTTGGAACAGTTATCCTATGCAAAAAACTGTCAATGTCGGAATTCAACTTCAGTTCTAATTTATTATGAGAAAAAATATGAAACTAACACGCATCTTTCAAAATATAAGTATAGCAGTTATTATCACTGCATTGGGCTTAACCTCATGTGATTATCTAGACGTCGTTCCACCCGAACAACCCAATATCGATGACGCAATGTCAAGCCCCACCCGAGCTTTAGGATTTCTTTATTCCTGTTATGGAGGTGTCAGTACAGACTTACCCAGTGCCTATCTGGGGGAAATAAACTCTACAACAGACGAATATGTATTGCCTTATTCATGGAACACAGATGGTTATTGGGGGGCCTATGCATTTAACACTGCATCATCCACTAACCAAGACTGGCTATGGGGAACTACTTACCAATATATAGGACAATGTTATCTGTTTTTACAAAAGTTGGAAAATGCGGGAAGCGACATTGCATCTGATGCAGAAAAGGAACAATGGAGAGCCGAATGCCAATTCCTGGTAGCTTATTACCACTTCGCTACTTTAAGAAGATATGGTCCCATCCCAATTACAGACTCGTACATTCCGATGGATACCCCAACGTCAGAGTATAATGGACGTTTTCACTTTGACTATTGTGTAGACTGGATTGCGAACCAGCTGGATGAAGCCGCCAAAGTACTTCCTGCCAACCGCACCGTTACCAATGAATGGGGACGCGCTACATCTACTATAGCCAAAGCTGTAAAAGCACGTTTGTTACTTTATGCCGCATCTCCTTTATGGAACGGAAGTTTCCCCTACCCTAACTGGCAGAATGAGAATTTCGAGACTCCGGGTTACGGTAAAGCTTTGGTAAGCAATACTTATGACAAGAGCAAATGGGAAAGAGCACTTGCCGCATGTCAGGAAGCACTTACATTAGCTACAACTTCCGGTGACCGTGAACTTTACGATGACGACGAATATTACTCCCGACAATCCCTGAACTTACCTTTTGTTCCCGGAGTAGCAGACGTGGAAGATAATAAAGAATTCCTGAAAAACGTAATGAAGATGCGCTATGCCGTAAGTACACGTGAATCTGAAGGAAACAAAGAAATTATCTGGGGATTATCCAACCAGTTTGATTTTTATTCCCGTTATCCGCTTCGTATTCTGAAGAAATCGGATGGAACATGGCATGCTGGTTATAGTGGTGTATCTCCTACATTATATACGTTCGAACATTTCTATACAGCTAACGGGAAACTACCTGAAAAAGACCTCGACTTTACTCCTTCCTCTGAATGGTTTGAGTCAGCAGGTATCTCTTCACGGGAAGACATTATCAAATTGAATGTGGGTCGTGAACCTCGTTTCTATGCATGGATGGCTTTTGACGGTGGTGACTACGGAACTAAATTTGCGGCCGGTTCTCCCCTGAAACTGGAAATGAGGAATTCGGAAATGCACGGTTACAATCCGTCTCTATTCAATCGTGACCATAGTGTCACAGGGTTCCTGACACAAAAGTTTGTTGATCCGGTAACTGAATTCTATACAGCCGGCGGTTCTACAAGCGGAACAAGCGCACCTACTATCTTATTCCGCCTGGCCGAACTCTACCTAAACGTAGCAGAATGCCATGCAGCATTAGGAAATACACAGGAAGCCATTGATGCACTAAATCCTGTTCGTGAACGTGCCGGAATCCCTAAATTAACATTGGCTGATGTCACAAATAATATGACAATAAAAGACTGGGTACACAATGAACGTTTTGTTGAATTATGGAACGAAGGTCACCGCTTCTTCGATGTCCGCCGTTGGGCAGAAGGAGCCAAGTACTTTGGAGCAAACAAACGGGAAGGATTGAATGCAGAAGTTCAAAGTCCCACATTCGAAGAATTTAATAAACGAACTACAGTTGATGCACCTTATGTGTGGGAAAACCGCATGTACCTGAATCCGGTATTCTACAACGAAGTATACAAAAATCCGCAAATGGTACAAGCACCCGGATATTAATTATTTTTTATTCATTCATAACAATATAGAATATATATGAAACATATATCAATAGCATTGTGTTTGTGCGGGATGATTCTGATGAATACTTCCTGCGACAATTATGACGATACCTATCCGCAGGAATATGAGAAAATACTATCACTGCAGACCACCGGTGAGCAAGCCGTAGATCTTTATAAAACAGGAGAGGCTACTAACTATTCAATAACGGTCATTAAATCCGGAAGTCAACCCACATTGACAGCTTCTGCCCATATCGGTGCAATGGATGCAGTCAATTTTGAGAAGTATATCTCCGAGAGAGGTTTGGACTATGTGGCAATGCCTGCCAATTGTTATTCGTTCAACATAGAAGAACTCGATTATTCTTCTGCTGAAACCTATAAGATCATCAATTTACAGTTGAATACCAACGAGATAGAAATCTTTGAGCAGACTCTTGAAGAGGGACAAACGTGTGTTCTTCCAATCATGCTGACCAGTACATCCGATTCCATCCTGGCGGATAAAAACACATTAGTTCTGAAACCGGAGATTATTACTCCCTCTCTTTCAGTCACTGAATCCAGTTCAGGAACCGTGACTAAATATTTATCACAAAGTGGAGGTATCATTGATCTTGCTTTAGGATTGCAAGTCGAAAACCAATGGAATTTCACCTGTAAAGTAGCAATTGATGAAACTACTACTACCTTAGAAGGAGCAACGTTGGTTTCGGATATCATCTCATTTGAGCCTGGAAACACATCTTCTGTTCAGGTTAATATCCCTAAATTTACGAAGACCTCCGGAAATGTGGGTATAAAGATTCTGGAAATTAATGGAAAAGACGGTTTCGAATTCGACACGAATCCATTTATACTGGTTGCATCTGTTGAAAAATACAGTCTGACAGCGGACATGCTTTCCAGTAATGCAATAGAACCGTCAGAAGGTTCCTTAGCTAATTTATTGGATGGAGATATAGGTACCTACTTCCACAGCGCGTGGAGTGTATCAATTGCCGACAAGCATTATGTTCAAGTAAAATTGCCCGTATCAACTAAGACATTCCGTTTCACCTATACAAACAGATCAAATAACGGAAATGCCGCTTTGGCATGGTTCAATTTATATACAGGAACGAATGAGAACAATTTACAACTTTACAAGCGTTTTGCGTGGGATGAAGATGGTCTCCCGTCAGGTGCTGCAGGAGTTTATGTTTCTCCCGACGTTTCAATAGACAATGCTGCCAACACCTTACGCTTTGAATGTGAAAGCAACTGGACCGGTGGTTCCTTCTTTGTATGGAGCGAATTTAGTCTGTTCATACTGTCCGAATAATAAATGAGAGACAAAGGGTGAGTCAGACTTTTGATTCACCCTTTTATACCTCATCTATCTTAAAAACTAATACAGCAAAAAAATGACAATAAAAAGATTCATTACTAACCTGTTAGCCCTTTTTACTCTATTCACAGTTTCACTGGCATGCAAGGATACCGAAAAATCGATTATAAATAGCTCCTTCAGTATCAGTGAAGAATATCTGATACAAAATCTGGATAAATCAAGTACGTCTGTCCAGATTCCAATTAACACATCTATGGAGTTAGCTCAATGGAGTGTCTCTTATGAAGCAAACTGGCTACAATGCTCAAAACAAAAGACAGCAGCAGAAGGAACTTTCCTGAGAATTACAGTGAATGAAAATACAGGCGAAACCAAAAGAACAGCCAACATAAAAGTAACATCAACTACTGCTACCTATACTATCACCGTTAATCAATATGCCAAAGGCGAAGTAATTGTTGAGGGTGACATCAAGGTTACACCAACCGGAGGCAAAGCGAGTGAGCATCAGGAGGGACAGGATATTGAAAATACATATGATGGCAAATTTTCAACTGATGGAGCTGCCCCTTTCCACACTCCGTGGGGACAATCCGCCAAATTCCCTGTCACGCTGGAATACTATTTTAAAGGAGATACGGAAATAGACTACTTAATTTATTATACACGATCCGGTAATGGAAACTTCGGAAAGGTCAAAGTATATACAACAACCAATCCTGACCGATCAGATTATACATTACAGGGAGAATATGACTTTAAAGAGCAGAATGCTCCTTCCAAAGTTTCATTTTCAGAAGGCATAAAAGCGACCGGAATCAAATTCGAAGTATTAAGCGGTCTGGGTGATTTTGTAAGCTGTGATGAAATGGAATTTTACAAAACAAATACGGATAAAACACTGGATAAACAACTTCTTACCGTATTCACCGATATAACTTGTACGGAAATAAAGAACAACGTCACCAACGAACAGATACAAGCTCTGCCAGACTATTTCGTCAGAATAGCAGAAGCGGTTCGTGACAATACATACGACAAATGGGAAAAAGAATTTCGCATTCGCAGCTATGAACCATACAGTAATATTGCTGAATGGGCGGATAAATTAATGACTAAGAAATATAGTGATCTCGACAATCCGACTGGTATATCCGTCAAGGCAGGAGACGATATCATCGTATTGGTTGGTGACACATACGGACAGAATATTTCAATGCAGTGTATTTGGGAAACAGGAACAGAATACAAGCAAACAGCTTCTTCAGGCGATGTCTATATGCTAAATCCCGGAGTCAACAAACTGACTATGAAAGGAGAAGGACAATTGTTTGTCATGTACAACACCGAACTGACTTCAAATACAGCAAAACCCATCAAAATTCACATACCACTCGGAAGTGGCACAGTGAACGGTTTCTTCGACCTGAAAGAACATAAGACAGACGAAAAATACGCTGAATTATTGAAAAAATCAACACACAAATACTTCTGCATACGCGGTGAAAAGATCATGTTCTATTTCCACCGCAACAAATTATTGGAATATGTACCCAACAACATCCTCTCAGCTATCCATCTATGGGATAACATTGTCGGCTGGCAACAAGAATTAATGGGAATTGACGATGTACGCCCATCACAAGTCAACAACCATTTATTTGCCATCTCACCGGAAGGAAGTTATATGTGGGCTTCTGACTATCAAATCGGATTTGTCTATACCTACTTAGGCAATATCTTGTTGGAAGATAATGTAATGGCAGCGGAAGATAACGCGTGGGGACCAGCTCATGAAATTGGCCATGTTCATCAGGCAGCTATTAACTGGGCCAGTTCTACCGAATCATCTAATAATCTGTTCTCTAATTTCATTATCTATAAATTAGGAAAATACAAATCGCGTGGTAACGGGTTAGGAAGCGTTGCAACCGCCCGTTATGCCAACGGGCAGGCTTGGTATAATATGGGAGACGCAACCCACCAGAACGAAGACACAGAAACGCATATGAGAATGAACTGGCAACTATGGATTTACTATCACCGATGCGAATATAAAACAGATTTCTGGCAAACACTTTTCAAACTGATGCGTGAAGTGAATATGACCGAAGGTGAAGATCCCGGGAAAAAGCAACTTGAATTTGCCAAAATGGCAAGTAAAGCCGCCAATCAGAACCTGACAGACTTTTTCGAGATGTGGGGATTCTTCGAACCTGTCAATACGACTATCGAACAGTATGGAACATACAAATACTATGTAAGTGATGCGATGATTCGGGAAGCAAAAGAATACATGGCACAATTCCCTGCCCCGAAACATGCTTTCCAATACATTGAAGACAGAAAGAAAAGTGAGTTTCCACCGAATGACTACCGCTATTCGGCAGTCGGAGATGTCGGATATTACACTCAATTCAAAGAAAATCAGAAGATAACCAAAGCTATCAAGGCAGAGCTGGCAGGACGCAAGGTCTCCATCCAAAACGGAGATGAAGCTGTGGCTTTTGAACTCAGAGAGAATGATGAAAATGGAAAATTACTTTATTTTTCTACCTTCACGACTTTCGAGATTCCTTCATCTATATTGATGGTGAATGCCAAATTATATGCCGTACAAGCTGACGGAAAACGTATTCTGTTATAAGAATAATTTAACTTAACACACATTACAGATGTAAAAACGGCATCGCTCACTGTTCGGGCGATGCCGAAAATATCATTATAACATAGCGAATAGTGCGACTCTTTTTCTACCAAAAATATAGACGGGCAATGAAAATATCTACAATAATTACACTGGATTGATTAATTAATTAGTATTTTTGACACCGAAATGAAAAACCAATTAATAACCCCCAATTAAAAATTAAAAGAAAGATGAAGAAACTACTACTTAGCACACTCGTCGGTCTTGCATTGTTGACCTGCCAGACCAGTTTTGCTCAAAAGACAAAAGGAAAATTCTCTCCTATAAAAGTAGAAACTCCGGCCCGTCCGGCAAATCAGCAAGATGTAATCCAACTCGTTACTCCTAAACTTGAAACGGTTCGTGTAGGCTTTATCGGATTGGGAATGCGCGGTCCCGGTGCAGTTGAACGCTGGACACATATTCCGGGAACTCAGATTGTAGCTTTATGCGATCTTCTCCCCGAACGTGTTGAAAATGCTCAAAAGATACTGGAGAAAGCCGGTCTGCCGAAAGCAGCTTCCTACGCAGGAGACGAAAAAGCATGGAAAAAGCTCTGCGAACGTGACGATATCGACGTGGTATACATAGCTACAGACTGGAAACACCATGCAGACATGGGTGTATACGCTATGGAACATGGCAAACATGTAGCCATCGAAGTACCTGCCGCTATGACACTGGATGAAATCTGGAAGCTAATCAACACTTCTGAAAAGACTCGCAAACACTGTATGCAACTGGAAAACTGCGTATATGACTTCTTTGAACTGACTTCACTCAATATGGCACAACAAGGTGTATTCGGTGAGGTACTTCACGTAGAAGGTGCTTATATACACAATCTGGAAGACTTCTGGCCGTATTACTGGAACAACTGGCGTATGGACTACAATCAGAAACATCGTGGTGATGTATATGCAACTCATGGTATGGGCCCGGCTTGCCAGGTACTCAATATTCACCGTGGCGACCGTATGAAAACTCTCGTAGCTATGGACACCAAAGCTGTGAACGGTCCGGCATACATTAAAAAGTCTACCGGAAAAGAAGTAAAAGACTTCCAGAACGGAGACCAGACCACAACCCTCATCCGTACGGAGAACGGCAAAACAATGCTGATACAGCACAATGTAATGACTCCCCGTCCTTACAGCCGTATGTACCAGGTAGTTGGAGCTGATGGCTATGCCAGCAAATATCCGATTGAGGAATACTGTCTAAGACCTACACAAGTAGACTCTAATGATGTGCCGAATCACGAAAAGCTGAACGCACACGGTTCTGTATCTGAAGATGTAAAAAAAGCATTGATGGCTAAATACAAAGATCCTATTCACAAAGAACTGGAAGAAACTGCCAAGAAAGTAGGTGGACACGGCGGTATGGATTATATCATGGACTATCGTCTGGTATACTGTCTGCGCAATGGTTTGCCACTGGACATGGACGTTTACGACCTCGCAGAATGGTGTTGTATGGCCGAACTGACCAGACTCTCCATCGAAAACGGTTCTGCTCCGGTAGAAGTTCCTGATTTCACCCGTGGCGGATGGAACAAAGTGCAAGGTTACAGACATGCTTTTGCCGAATAAGCCATTATACCTTATTAATATATAAACTTACGGATAGCCAGACTGGGAAAAAGTCAGGTTATCCGTAAGTTCATGTTCGGCACTTTACTGATTATTATAATCACCTATATGAAAGCAGATATTTTAAAACCCTCTAGACAGACTATCCTTCGGGAAGCCAAAGATTATGTGATGATCGCCGTAGGTATGATACTTTATGGCATCGGATGGACCGTTTTCCTACTCCCCAACGACATTACGACGGGCGGAGTGCCGGGTATTGCATCTATTGTATATTGGGCAACGGGATTCCCGGTACAGTATACATATTTCAGCATTAACTTTTTCTTATTGTTGCTTGCGCTTAAGTTATTGGGATTAAAGTTCTGTATTAAAACTATTTTTGGAGTATTCACCCTGACTTTCTTCCTGTCCGTTATCCAGCAACTGGCATCAGGCGTTTCCCTTCTTCGCGACCAGCCTTTCATGGCATGCGTCATCGGAGCATCGTTCTGTGGCGGCGGTATCGGAGTTGCGTTCTGCGCCAACGGAAGCACCGGCGGTACGGACGTCATTGCCGCCATCATCAACAAATACCGGGACATAACCTTGGGAAGAGTCATACTGATCTGCGATATGATCATCATTACCTCCAGTTATTTCGTTCTGAAGGACTGGGAGAAGGTGGTATACGGATTTGCAACACTTTACATTTGCAGTTTCGTCCTCGATCAGGTAGTGAACAGCGCACGTCAGTCTGTCCAGTTCTTTATCATATCCAATAAATATGAGGAGATAGGACGACACATCAACGAATACCCTCACCGTGGAGTGACGATCATCAATGCAACCGGCTTCTACACAGGCAGAGAAGTGAAAATGATGTTTGTGCTTGCCAAAAAACGGGAGTCTACCATCATCTTCCGACTGATTAAAGATATTGACCCCAACGCATTTGTATCGCAAAGTGCCGTTATCGGAGTTTATGGGGAAGGCTTCGACCATATCAAAGTTAAATAAAAAAAGAAACAAGATTGAAAAACATGAAATACAGATCATATCACCTATTACTGGCAGGAATATTCTCTCTGTTAACAACAGGCGCTATGGCCGAAAAAACATCCGACAAGCCTTACTGGCAGGATGTGCAAGTTGTATCGGTCAATAAAGAATATCCGCGTACTTCCTTCATGACGTACGATAACCGGACTGATGCACTTACCGGGAAGTTTGAAAAAAGCAACTATTATCAGTTGCTGAACGGTACATGGAAGTTCTTCTTCGCTGACAGCTACAAAGACCTTCCCGCCAATATCACCGCCCCTTCCGTAAGCACGGACTCCTGGAATGATATCAAAGTTCCGGGCAACTGGGAAGTACAAGGGTATGGAGTGGCTATCTACACCAACCACGGTTATGAGTTCAAGCCCCGTAACCCGCAGCCTCCCACCCTTCCGGAAGCCAATCCCGTGGGAGTCTACCGTCGGGACATCGATATTCCCGCTGATTGGAAAGAACGGGATATCTACCTCCACCTCGCCGGAGCGAAATCAGGTGTATATGTATACATCAACGGACAGGAAGTAGGATACAGCGAAGATTCCAAGAACCCTGCAGAATTCCTGATCAACAAATACGTGAAACCGGGTAAGAATGTACTTACACTGAAAATCTTCCGTTGGAGCACAGGTTCTTATCTGGAATGTCAGGACTTCTGGCGTATCAGCGGTATCGAACGGGATGTTTATCTGTATTCACAGCCCAAAGCCGCCCTGAAAGATTTCCGCATCACATCGACACTGGATGACAGTTACAAGAACGGAGTATTCGCCTTGAACGTCGACCTGCGCAATCATCGTCCGGCTGCAACCAATCTGACGCTGGCATATGAACTGCTCGATGCTCAAGGAAAAGTAGTTGCTACTGAAGAGAAGACAACTTATGTCCCTGTCAACGAGACACGTACCCTTTCTTTTGACAAGAATCTGACTGATGTACACACATGGACATCGGAACACCCGAACCTTTACAAGTTGTTGATGACTGTCAAAGAAGAGGGTAAAATCAATGAGATTATTCCTTTCAACGTAGGATTCCGCCGCATCGAGATCAAACCAATCGATCAGAAAGCCGCTAACGGAAAACCTTATGTATGCCTGTTTATCAACGGACAACCGCTGAAACTGAAAGGAGTCAATATCCACGAACATAATCCGGAAACCGGACATTACGTCACCGAAGAACTGATGCGTCGTGACTTCGAACTGATGAAACAGCATAATCTGAACAGCGTACGTCTCTGCCATTATCCGCAGGACCGCCGTTTCTATGAACTTTGCGACGAATACGGACTTTACGTGTACGATGAAGCCAATATCGAAAGCCACGGTATGTACTATGATCTACGTAAAGGCGGCTCATTAGGCAACAATCCCGAATGGCTGAAACCACACATGGATCGCACGATCAATATGTTCGAACGCAACAAGAACTACCCCAGCGTCACTTTCTGGTCGTTAGGAAATGAAGCCGGAAACGGATACAACTTCTACCAGACTTATCTTTGGTTGAAAGAAGCTGACAAGAACATCATGCAACGTCCCGTCAACTATGAACGTGCACAATGGGAATGGAACACCGATATGTACGTACCCCAGTATCCGGGTGCCGGCTGGCTGGAAGATATCGGCAAGAACGGCAGCGACCGTCCTATTGCCCCGTCAGAATATGCACACGCAATGGGCAACTCTACCGGAAATCTCTGGGGACAATGGCAGGCTATCTATAAATATCCGAACCTTCAGGGAGGATATATCTGGGACTGGGTAGATCAGGGTCTGCTCCAGAAAGACAAGAACGGAAGAGAATACTGGGCTTATGGAGGTGACTTCGGAGTAAATGCACCCAGCGACGGTAATTTCCTCTGCAACGGTCTTGTCAATCCCGACCGGGGTCCGCATCCGGCAATGGCAGAAGTGAAATACGTGCATCAGAATGTCGGCTTCGATGCGATTGACGCAGCATCGGGCAAGTTCAACATCACGAACCGTTTCTACTTCACCAATCTGAAAAAGTATCAGATACATTACAGCGTACTGGCCAACGGAAAAACCGTCAAAAGCGGAAAGGTATCACTGGACATCGCTCCGCAGGCTTCAAAAGAATTCACCGTACCGGTAAGTGGTCTGAAAGCCCGTCCGGGAACAGAATATTTCGTAAACTTCAGCGTGATAGCCGTAGAACCGGAACCGCTGATTCCCGCCGGATACGAGATTGCATATGACCAGTTCCGTCTGCCCGTCGAAGCCGAAAGGAATACGTACAAAGCCAACGGCCCCGCATTGCAAACTCAAACCCAAGAAGACGAACTGACTGTTTCTTCTTCAAAAGTAAACTTTGTATTCAACAAGAAGAGCGGTCTGGTTACCTCATACAAAGTGGATGGAACCGAATACTTCAAAGACGGATTCGGCATCCAGCCCAACTTCTGGCGGGCACCTAATGACAATGATTACGGAAACGGTGCTCCCAAACGCCTCCACGTATGGAAAAAGTCCAGCAAAGACTTTCACGTGACAGACACGAAGGTAAGCACAGAAGACAAAGCCGTCCTGTTGCAGGCAACTTATCTGCTGGCAGCCGGCAATCTGTATGTTGTCACCTATAAGATATACCCAAGCGGAATCGTTCATGTAAATGCCAAATTTACTTCTACCGATATGCAGGCTGCCGAAACAGAAGTCTCCGAAGCTACCCGCATGGCTACCTTCACTCCCGGAAGTGATGCAGCCCGCAAAGCCGCTTCCAAGCTGGAAGTCCCCCGCATCGGTGTACGTTTCCGTCTGCCGGCGCAGATGAACAATGTACAGTATTTCGGGCGTGGTCCGGAAGAAAACTACATCGACCGCAATCACGGAACCATGGTAGGCATCTATCAGACAACCGCCGATAAGATGTACTTCAACTATGTACGTCCTCAGGAGAACGGACACCACACGGATACGCGCTGGCTTAACCTGTCTCCCGATAAAGGAAACGGCCTTGTCATCGTTGCCGACAGCCTGATCGGTTTCAACGCACTGCGCAATTCCGTCGAGGACTTCGACTCGGAAGAAGCGCTGCCCCACCCTTACCAATGGAATAACTTCAGCCCGGAAGAAGCTGCCAACCACGACGAG
>ERZ860059.632-NODE-632-length-20134-cov-2.140196_pt1 | contig 20134 bp, 18 predicted proteins | sample MGYA00510113_ERZ860059 | MGnify/ENA primary metagenome ERZ860059 (study PRJEB30046, sample SAMN00715190) | human gut metagenome | study: EMG produced TPA metagenomics assembly of the A metagenome-wide association study of gut microbiota in type 2...
CATAACCCGAAGGTCACAGGTTCAAATCCTGTCTCCGCTACCAATTCTATTTTTTGAATTGGTGATGTCTAAGGCGGCTGTTAAGCTGCTTTTTTCATGCCTATTTTTGACTCCTGCTAAATCCATTTTCCAAAAGTGTAATGAGGGGTTAAATATAATAATTTATTTCTCTTATTCTCTGCATTCTTAATATAATTGCGCTGTTAACCATCTAAATTTCTATGCAGGTTCTCCGCATATGTCCATTCATATGCCTGCATAACTCGGTTGGTGCGAATTAATTTTTACCCATTGATGTGGGCTTCGCATTCTTAACCACGGCCTTTGATTGCCGACGCTATCCCGACCTCCGACTTACCACCGGACGGAAACGGAATAACCCGCTTGATCCTTTACGGACAACGGAAATAGCACCTCGACTTAATTTTTTCTGTTTTATTTGGCCATGTAAAAAACATGGCCGCCTTCTATTTTCGGAGAACTAATGAAAGAATTCTCAAAGCGGAGAACCGACGCCGTTAAAGGCCTGCGCAGATACCGTTTTCTTTTTCCGCCTAAAAATAAATATTGTCTTGTCGGCTTGAAACGTCATCCGGATAACTGGCAATTAGTTGTCCTGACGCTGTGCCGAATCTACAACTGCTTCCATTCCACTAAAAACAAGTGTTGTTCAAGAGAAACCTCTGAAGGCAGAAAAAAGTTTTATATGAAGTTTTTTAAATATGCCGCTAAAGAATTTCGGATTGATCCCCGCCAGCTAAAAACGGAGCACGTCGAAGCCTATTTCCATCACAAAATCACCGAACGGCTGAACCGGGGAGTAGAGCCGAAGGTAATCGCTAAGAGAATAGACAATGAACTCAGTCATTTGAAATTCTTTGCTTGGTGGATTTCAAAACCCAATTGCATTCCGAAGTTCTCGAAAATCATGAAAGCGGAAACGTTTCGTCTAGAAAACTGCCCGATGTCTAACTTCCGAAGCTCCCATACCGATACTTCTGCACTCAGGAAGAAAGTTAACGACGCATTCAAAATCAATGATTACTTAGGCGTCCAAGTGATGGCCATGGCTTATTTCGGACTTCGTCCGGCCGAGTCGGTCAGCCTTGAGCATCAGGAGTCTTTCTGTTCCGAAGGCGGACGTCCTTTTATCCATGTGCTGAAAGGCTCAAAAGGCGGAAAGCCGAGAAAAATCCTGATGAAAACCGTTGATCAGCACGACGCCTTCGAACAGCTCAGCTCTTTTTGTACAGAAAGGGGTATTGAACTCTTTCGTAATCCTAACCTATCGGTGCAAGAAGCCCTAAGGCTTCAAAGAAAGCAGCTCGTAGAGGAGTTGGGACTTTCAAAAGAAGTTTTTGAAGGATCTGCCTATTCAATGAGACATTCTTTTGCTTCGAGAATGATGGACGGTTATAACCCAAACGGCGAAAGGTCCTCATTGGAAGTCTCTGAAGATCTTGGACACCATAGAACTGAGGTGACGGCTGTTTATGTCGGTAACATGGAACGCGCCGGAGAAGACACTATCCCAGGATTATTAACCGCATTGGTCTCAAATCCGATGCATTCAAGCACGGAAGACAGACTCAAAATGTTCTTTCGTGAGCTTCTTGTCTCTCATACATTCTTGGGTTTCTCGCTTCTGTTTTGGTGTGCGTATACCCATAACGAAGGTCGGGATTTGGAGGCATTGGCCGCAAGAAAGCAAGCGATTTTGGGAAAGAAACGCAATCTCTATACCGAAGAGGTATTGATGGAAAAACTTTCATCGATAAGTACGAAGTCGACCGCCGAACAGTTCCTGATCCAATTCAACCAGTGTTGTCCGGCTGATTGGATCGAGAAAAACGTGATGGCGCCGTTCGATGCCAACTTGTTTTTCAAATAGTGAAAAATGGCAGATTTGCCGATTTTTTCCCGCTGAGAGGCCTAAATTTTCTAAATATAGTATCAATTCGGGAAACTACTTATATTCCTCGTCAAACCCATGTAAATCAAAGGTTTGGAAAGGGTGTAAGCAGCTAAAATTTAGATAAAACAAATAGTTGAACACAATTTTCTAGGCGGAATTTACAAATTTCAGGTAGAATCCCTGATGTCGAAATAAATCGAGATTAATTGTGTTTAGTAAGTTAGAGAAAAAGACAGTTCGTCACATGATGGAATCTGTCGGACTGATCGCCCTTGGTTACATTATTGCGGTTGCCGGCGCCGAAAGTACAGCCGTCATTATTGCAGGCCTCTTAGTTATGTTGGCCGGTTGGTTCTTCCTGATTCGCTCAGGACACGGAACGCTCCATCCGAAAGCAAGACAAGTTGCAGCAGCCAGACAAGTCGAAGAACAAAAAGTCATGGCAGGCGCTGCGGATTGATGAACATCATTCCATTCGAGCTCGAGTAAATCTCGGGCTTTTTTTATTTTCGGACTCTGACGACCCAATGTAAACTTCTCCAAAAGAAATCAAAAAATTCGCTTCTCTGGAGAAAAACAGAAATTCGAAAGGAGGAGGCGCTTCCTCCCAGGCCTGAAGGCAGGGGTCTCCGCGCCTAAATTTGATGAAATTCACTGTCGTCATCGATAACTATTGTGCTAAGTCAGGCATGCTCGCTGAATGGGGCTATTGCAGCCTTTTAGAGACAGAGCATGGCAACGTGATGATTGATACCGGCGGAACCGGTCATGTTTTAAGACACAATCTCGACTTTCTCAAAATTGATCTCAAGAAAGTTAGGGCTTTAGTCCTTTCTCACAGCCATCACGACCATATCTCGGGCGTCTTGGATATTGTTTTCAGCTGTCCTGGGATTCCGATCTACGCCGGTAAAGGCATCGAGATTGAGAGAAGAGGAGATGCCGATGCATCAAGAAGAAGCGGCGGCGTGCCTGTGGGTCATTTTCCTAATGCACACCTCATCGAGGATTATGTAGAAATCGTGCCTGGCGTATATGCCTTCCGAGTCCCTGAGCAAAATCGCCGTTCTCAATATGTTTGCTGCCGCAACATGTGGGAAGTTGCTCCTGACGGGCAAATTATTGCTGACCGCTTTGAAGACGATGTCTCCTTGGCAGTAAAAGGAGAAAAGGGCTGGAGCTTGCTGCTTGGCTGCGCACATGCGGGATTACCGAACATTATGCAGAGAGCAAAAGACTTGTTTGCCATCGAACGTCTGCACATGGTTGTCGGAGGCTCCCACCTTTGTGGTGTCGATCCTGAAGATTACGGCGTTTGGTTTGATCGACTGGCTGAGTTTCCTGTCGAAAAATGGCGCCTGAATCATTGCACGGGATTTAAAGCCGCGGCGGCCATGGCTGCTAGATTCGATGATGTTGACTGGGCCGGTGCGGGCTGCCGCTACGTACTCTAATTCACGAAAAGGAAGCGAAAATGATCAAGCAATTCATTGCGGATGCCTTCACAGATAAGATTTTTCACGGAAATCCTGCCGCCATCTGCCTTCCTGAACGCTGGCCGGATGACAAACTGATGCAGGATATTGCTTCCGAGAACAACCTCTCGGAAACGGCTTTTGTGGTGAAGGAAGACAGCGGCTGGAAACTTAGATGGTTTACGCCGGCCGGCGAAATCGATTTGTGCGGGCACGCAACACTGGCTACTGCATTCGTGCTAATGAACTTTGTTGAGCCTGATCTAACCGAGGTTCAATTTTCCACGCTCAGCGGAAAACTTTCCGTAAAGAAAAAGAACGATCTCTACGAAATGGATTTTCCGGCGTACGAACTTAAGAGAATTGAGGTCACTGAAGCAATGGAAAAGGCTATCGGTTGTAAGCCGTTAGAAGCCTGGATCGGCCGTGACTTAGTTTGTGTACTTGAAAACGAGGATCAAGTTATCCAAGCCAAACCAGATCTTGAAAAGGCCAAAGCTTTAGACGGTTTACTTTTGCACATAACTGCCAAAGGAAAAGACAAGTACGACTGCGTGAGCAGGACGTTTGCACCGAAATTAGCCGTAGACGAAGATCCGGTATGCGGATCCGGCCATTGCCACTTAGTGCCGCTATGGTCGGAAAAGCTTGGAGAGAAAGGGATATTGGCCTACCAGACTTCTTCTCGAGGAGGCGTCCTTTACTGCGAGCTTGACGGAAAGCGGGTCAAACTTGCAGGTAAAGCCGCCCTTTATTCTCGCGGAGAACTGTGCATCGAAGTCTATAGAGCTTCAATGCAAACCGGAGTTTGCTGTCTGTATACGATTTGATCTGCTGCTTAATTTAGATCGTGTACATGACGGCAAAATAATGCGTGACGCTTCCGCCTAAGACAAATAAATGCCAAACCGCATGGTGATAAGGAAGTCTTTGCCAGTTATAGAAGATCGTACCGAAGGAATAGAGCAGACCTCCGGCTACAAGCAGGACTAAGCCAGTGACGGGCAGGGCTTCTACAACCGGTTTAAAGGCAAACAGAACCAGCCAACCCTGAAAGAGATACAGGAAGGTGTTAAGCTTGTCGCTTTTCTTCATCAGCCAGGGCTGGAAAATAATACCGAAGGCAGCAATAATCCAGCAGGCCGTGCAAATCGTGATGCCGATCCAATTCGGCATCAGATTCAGCATAAAAGGCGTGTAGGTTCCTGCGATCAAAAGAAAAATGCAGGAGTGGTCAACATACTGGAGCGCCTTTTTGGCTCTGACGTTCGGTATAGCGTGATATAGTGTACTTGCTAAATAAAGAACGATCAGAGAAGACCCGAAAATACTAAAAGTAGTTACAGCCAAAGCATTTCCGTGCCGGATTCCGTAAAGAATTAAGAAGACAAGTCCCACTATGGAAGCAACGACCGCCAAGCCGTGGGAAATAGCGTTGGCAATCTCCTCACCGCAGGTGTAAAACTTCTCCTGCGTTCTCAGAAAACCTGAATAAGTACAGTCCATTCTTATCTAGTCGGTTTCTTTCGAAACCGCCTCCCTTATGTCTGATTGTTAATCCCAATATAAAAGTCTCAGAGATCCCTAACGAAAGTAAAAAAGCTGACTTTGTAACAAAGCTATTCACAACGAGGCAGATAGGCAAAACTCGTCTTCTGCCTCAGGCGCATGAACTGGCAATGGGTTAAGATTTCTGAATCCTCTAATACACAAGGAGATTTTTTGTGAAAGTTTTTGCTCAGAACAGAACAGCAGCTTTTGATAAGAGGGCTGTTATTAAGTGTGCTGTCGCTGTTGCTCTGTTAGTTGCTGCGTCTAAGGTTTCTTTTGCGATCGGTCCTGTTCCTCTAACCATGCAGACATTTGCCGTCGCTGTCGTCGGCGCTTGGCTCGGAACACGCCAGGGCGTCGCCGCTGTTATCGCATACTTAGCCCTCGGTTTTGCATGTCTCCCCTTTTTTGCCACCCCGCTTTGCGGCCCTGCCGCTTTGATGGGTCCGACTGCCGGTTACTTAGTTTCTTTCCCGATGGCCGCTGCCATCAGCGGTTTGCTTGCTGAAAGAGGCTGGACAGGCAAACGTGTTTTTGCTTCCTTCATCAGCCAGTACGCCGCCAATATTTTTATTGTCGCTTTCGGCGCACTCTGGCTTTCTGCTTCCATCGGCGTAGAAAAGGCTGTTCTGGTCGGCTTTGTGCCGTTTGTCATCGGCGCCTTGCTTAAGGCAATCCTTGGCACCGCAGTTCTGTATGCAAAAGAATTAAGCAGCAGACAATAATAAGAATATTCCTTGAAGGCATAATCCGGAGGTATTAATCTTCGGATTTTTTTATGCTTATTCAAGAGGTTGGCTTGTATCACATTACTCAGGGTTTTTTCTTATGAACTTTGGGATGTATCCCAATCCTGAGCTAAGTCTTAAATTTCACATATCGAAACAATCAATGTTTCGAATCACCTCGATCACGGAGAAAACATATGAAAGTTAAGACTCTTTTGAGCTTTGCCGCAGCACTCTGCTGTGCAGCCGCTTTCAGCATGAGCGCCCAAGCTCAGTTGAAAAATTCGCCGATGCATGCCAACCTTCCTGACAATGCAACAACAAAAGATTGCTTGGTTTGCCATCAGTCCTATCAGGCTGTAGCTCAAAAAACAGCCAAGATGAATCCGAATCCTCACAGCAACCACCGCGGTGAACAAAACTGCACCAACTGCCATAGCGTTAAGGGCAAACCGCACCTCGAATGCAATGACTGCCATACATTCGCAATCAAGATGAAAGGAGAATAATAAAATGACAAGCGTATCTCGTCGTACTTTCCTTGGAACAGCCGCTGCTGCTTCCGTTAGCGCTGTCGCTGCTCCTGCAATGGCTGCTTCCACTTCCGGAAACAATCTTCCTGCCAAATGGGATGACACAGTTGACGTCGTCGTCTTGGGCTGCGGCGGTGCCGGTATGATGGCCGCCTGTCAGGCACACGATGCCGGCGGTAAAGTTGCCGTTTATGACGCAGGTCAGTCTCCCTTCCATACAGCTACCAACCTCTGCGGCGGCTTGTTCACAGCTTGGGGTTCCAAGATGCAGAATGCCGACCCCGAAGGCCGTAAAGACTCCTGGCAGCAGTTCGCCGAAGACATCATGGCTTATGGTAACTACATGAGCTTGAAGGAACCGGTTTACTGCTTCGCAAAGAACTCCGGCAAAGCATTCGACTTCCTTGAAGACGCCGGTCTTGCCAAACATCACCTTGAACCGTATGCCGGCCACAGCCGTCTGCGCGCTCACCGTCAGGACTCTTTCAAGGGCCGTGACTACATTGAAGTTCTGGTCAAACAGCTCGACAAGCGCGGTATCAAGATCAACCACGGTATGGGCGTTACCAAGTTCTACTATGACCCGGCTACTAACACCGTTGTCGGCGTTCAGGTAGGTGAAGGCGACAAAGCCAAGAACGTCAAGGCCAATAAGGGCGTTATTATGGCTACCGGCGGTATCACCGGCACACCGCAGTCTCTGGACCGCTGGGTTCCGAGCGTTGCAGGTAAGGGCGTTGCCATCGGCGGTCCGAAGAATGACGGTACAGCTATGATGGTTGCTGTTCGCGACGTCGGCGTTCCTCTGTCTCACATGCAGTACATCGCTTCTTATCCCTGCGGTATCGTTGTCAACGGACGTAACGGCCCGTACTGCCGCTGGTGGTTCATCACCAATAACGGCGGTATCTTGGTCAACAAGAACGGTCAGCGCTTCATTACAGAAAAAGAAGGTATCTGCCACGTTACTCCGTCCCTGGCTTCTCAGCCTGACGGCTGCCACTATGTCCTCTGCGACCAAGCCGGTTGGGACCGTACCCTCAGCAAGATCAAACTCGGTGCTTTGATCGGTCTGCCGAGCTGGCCTGCCGAACGTGTTGAAGCAGAATTCAAAGTCGGTAAGAACCTCTGGAAATGCGATACTCTTGAAGAACTCTGCCAGAAGTCCGGTATGAACCTTGACGGTCTGAAGAAACAGATCGCCACATGGAACGAAGCAGCTAAGAACCATAACGACCTGCAGTTCGGCCGCAGCGACAAGGATATGTATCCTCTCGGCAAAGGCCCGTACTACATGATCCGTATGGAACCGTGGAACAACCTCTCCTGCGGCGGGGTTCGTGTTAACGAAGACCTCCAGGTTCTGGGTTGGGACATGAAACCTGTTAACCACTTCTATGCAGCCGGTGAAACCGTTGCCGGTGTTCACGGAGCCTTCTACTGCGGCGGTAACGCCTGCGGCTTCGCTCACACCTCCGGTTGGGTTGCAGGCCAGAAGGTTATGGGCAAACAGATCGGTTAATTCTCCTGTGATCTGACGAGAGAATGGGGCGCCGCAAGGCGTCCCTCTCCGATAATTTGGATGGGAACGGCGTCTTCGGGCGCCGTTTTTTGTGCGCTCGGCATGAGCGAACTCTACAGGGTGGAAGTCCCGAAGTGCAGGCGGTGGCGCCAAGCACATAGCCAGAGGCAAGACCTGAACCGCGAGGTTCCGACTGAAGGAAGCCCGAGGCAAACCATAGACCTTGCGAACAGGAACGGTTTCAGGCAATTGTCGTCGGGTAAGACTGCAAAACAAGTCGAAGCCCTGACAACTGACTTCCTCAAAGGCAGGGGATGGTCGTGGTTGGGTTGTTTTAGGGGTTAACATGTTGAGAAACCGCTAAAAAAAACAGAGTAACCTGGCTTACCAGACCGGGTGGGCAGTGGTGTGAGAGGGTGTTCGCTGAAAATCAGTGAAACCCTGCTCGATTACGTTCCAAAAACGGTTCAGTGATGGGAAATTTTCCGAGTTAGGATTTAGATTTTTGACTAACTATTTCTTAGCCTTCTCCAATTATTAGAAGAAGGCGAAAAGAATGCTTCCTGATACACAAGTTCTCAAAAGAGTTTTCGATGAACTAAAAAGGCAACGATTGTCTCTTCAACGCCCGTGCGCCAGCCAGGCAAAATCACATTGAAATTTTCCATAAAGGAAGTATCAAATTCTTCCGAAAGCGGAACCGGCTCTTCTTCGGCAAAACTGAGTTTTGCTAACTTATGGTTGGGCAGGAGGCGAGCCAATGTCGAGTGAATAAAGCTAACGAGCTCGAATAGAGAGGTTTCTCCGTTGGCCGCTAATTTATAAACACCATCAAAACCCGGGTTTGCCAGACATTTAAGAGCGGCAGCGACCGTCATCTGAACCAAAAGATGACGCCCGATAAGGCGAAGCGGTTTATTTCCTGAGACGGTTATCCGTTTGCGGGACAAAATTTTGTCTATCCAATCGGTAATTAAGTTTTTTGTGCTTGAACAATAGAAAACTTCAGGCAATCTAATAAGTAGATGTTCACAGCTGATGAAAGGCGGAATACTTTCTTCCGGCTGCAGCCAGCTGACCAAAAGTGCCTCCTTTGTCTCTAAGGCCTGAGAAAGAGCCGCTAAATAATTTGCGCTTTTTGATTCGAAAGACCTGCCCGAGAATCGAGGAACATAGAAAACTGCATCCGGCTGTATTAGCGTCAGGAATGCTGCAGCAAGTCCGGGATCATTTAACGGGAGCTCGAACTCGGTAGGCTTCCATAAATCGGAATTCTTTTTAAGCTCTGAGGAAAGATAAGGTTCAAAGATTTCCGACTCGCCAAGCTGGGCAAAGCTGTATTGAACCTTGGTCATACAGGGACCCCATCGACAAAATCTCCGACCCAAAGACCTTCATAACTGGGAGGTACCAGTCCGGGACAATGTTCAAAGTAGTCAATAAGCCAATGGACAAAGCGATTGACCGCAACTCTGTCTCGGTCTTTTCTGCTGATATAGATTTGCTGAACAGGAAATTTCCATTCCGGCAAGACTTCGCAAACGGTTCCGTTGGCCAGTTCGTCTAAATAGTAATAGACAGGACAATACGCTCCGATGCCTTTTGAACGCATAACAACCTGCTTAATACCGCCCGGATTATTCAAACGCATATGAGCATGGAAGTGCAGCGGGAAATAGTCGCTTCCTTTTCTTAAAACCATATTCCTTTCGCGGTTTCTGGAAAAGAAAGAAAAAATAGGGTGCTCCGAAAGATCGCGAGGAGAGCGAATCGGATATTTCAGCGAGTTTAAATACTGTGGGGTGGCCGCGAGCATGAAGGAAATGCCGGCAATCAACTTAGAATCGCGCGTCGGAATATTCAGAGGCGTCACCGAGAGCATGACGTCATAGCTGGTAATGGCGTCAGAAGTCATCAGCTCAACGTAACTTAATGACCTCATAGACACTGAAACATCCGGATTGAATTCCAGGTACTTAGAAATTGCGATCGGCATAATGATCTCAGAAAGACCGATCGGGCATGCGATGGTGATCAAGTCCCTGTCGTTATCTCGAGCAACCTGAAGGTCTTTGAACAAAGAGGCCGCATCAAAAACGATACGTCTCATGCGGGAATAGGCCACAGATCCGGCACTTGTGAGCACTAGCTGTTTACCTTTTCTCCGGAAAAGTTCTACGCCTAGGTCTTTTTCGAGCTTATTAATACGTCGGGAAATGGAAGAGGCTTCCACGCCGATCTCTTCCGAAACTTTGGCAATGGAACCACGGGAAACGATCTTAAAGAAAAGACGCCAGGTATCAAGGTCGGAAACAGTACTCACAGTTCATCCTTTCAGCTGAAATCCAGGTTGTAGTTTGTGTGTTTTTGTAACTAACAGGATTGGCAATTAGAACATTATAAATACGCTTATTTATTTGAATATAAACAAATAAAATTAAGGACAATTTGTAATATTTCTGTAAATTGCCTTTTTTGTCATCAATAACACTAAATTTTTGTCATTGTATCAACTGCGGTACTTAGGCACAATAACCATGTCGGACGTAACCAAGGTCCGACGGACATCTCCTGATTGGTTGTTAGATATAAACAGTCTGTTTTGGACTGTGCCTTCTTCAGAAAGAGAGAGCTGAAGAAGGTATTTTTTTGTCCAAAAACTGCCAGACGAAAAATATTCTCTTTATTTCTAGAAGATTCGAATTCTAATCCCGAAAATCTATAATTTTCCGGAATCAAAATAATTATTCTCGTTAGTCTTTGGTTTGTCCGAAGGAAGGCTATATAGCGGTCATTAGCTAGGAAATCGAACTACAAGATTCGTTATTCACGAAATCTCCGTCCTATATTGAAGAAAAAGAATCTTTCAGGAGATTTCAATGTCGCAAGAGAATCTATCGAATTCAGCCGGCCCCAGTTGCCTCAAACGAAGTTTTGGCATGCGGGAAGCGGTGACCATTACCGCCGGTTCTGTGATCGGTGTCGGTCTTTTTACAACCGGATCCAATGTAGTCGGAAACCTCGGTATCGAGGTAATCTTCGCCACCTTATTGGCGCTATTGGTAAGCATTTATCCTGCTCTTCTTTACGCAGAAATGGGGGCTGCACTTCCATATGCGGGCGGAACCTACCAATTTGCCTCGCTTGGACTAGGGAAGGCGGTAGGCGTTTTGGCCGGTTGGAATTTCATTATTTCGCTCGTTGCGGTTACCGGCGGTGAGGCGCTGGCCTTTAGTTATTACTTCAAAACACTTTGTCTTGCTTTCGGATGGCAAATTCCATTGTCTGATGTCGCGGTGGCGTTGATCGTCACGATCGTTTTCATTATTGCCAATGTCTTCGGTGTTAGGTTAACGGGCCGGCTGCAAAACGGCTTTATGTTCTTTTTCTGGGGCGTTGCTGCTATTTGGTTCCTGACAATGATCCCGAATATTGAACTGCCGAATTTTGTAAAGTCGCCGGAATTCATCGCAAAGGACAAAGACTTTACGTTTATCGGCGCCGTGTGCATGATCTGGTGGTGCTTTGCAGGCTTTGAAGCCTGTGTGGCGATGGGAGAGGAGATTCGTTTCCCGAAAATCAATATTCCTCGTGCCATGTTCTTGGCTCCGTTCGTCGTTTTCTGTGTGAACGCATTGTTCCAGTGGTATCTAATCGGTATTACACCGGTAGAGAAATTAGCATCTCTGGCAACGGCTGAAGCTCCTTATGCGGAAGCAATGAAGGCAGCCGGCATCCTAGGATTCCCTCTTGCCTTGCTTGCGGCCGGCATTGCTTTCGGCGGTGATTTCTCAACGTTAAACGCCTCTATTTCAACAACACCGCGTTATCTCTTTACGATGGCTAGAGACGGCGCAATGCCCAAGATTTTTGCAAAGGTCAGCCACCGTTATCAGACACCTTACGTTGCGGTAATAACGCTGGGTGTATTGACCGTTGCTCTGATTGCAACTAACTCATTGCTTTACATTGCAGAACTTTCCTTATTCGCAGATCTTTTCTACTACGTTCTCGGAATACTGGCAGCTTGGGGTTTGCGGAAAAAGCATCCTGAATTAAAACGTTCGTATAAAGCTCCATTGATCATGGTCGGTGCTCCGGTCAGCGCTTTAATTTACTTATATATGATGACTGAGCTGAGTAATGAGGCTTTTTACACCGGCGTTATATGGTGTCTCCTCGGAATTGCTATTTACTGGTGCTGCTCTAAGTATTACGGAGCCGGCGCATCTTTTAAGTTGGATGAAAAAGCTTCCGGCGTTGATGAAATCCCGACACCGGAAGAAAAGAGGAGCATGGACCGCGAATATCATCTTTGGTGGTTCCTCGTAGGAGGATTGAGCATTGTTGCCACGCTGCTTTATTTACTACCGTATTTGATGCACTAAGTTAACCAAAACGTATTTGAGCCTCGTCCTGAGTGACGGGGCTTATTTTTTAACTTGAATCGAAGAATTTTGGGGCCAATCTAAATACGAACTCAGAATTAGATTCTTGCTTAAAGGTGAAAGCGAGAAAGCTCCGGAAGGGGATCAAGGAAAAGAAGATTTCTTAAAAACAAATATCAGAAGTAATCCTAATTCTTTGGTGACGAAAGCGGATTAATAGAAATAAGACAAGTTGAAGTTGTAGTACGTAATCTTTTTTGAAGAAAGAACAAACCTTTGAAAAAGAGAGAAAGCATGTACCTATAGAAACAATACCAAGTTAATGCTCTGAAAGTGAGATTACAAACTTCTTTGAAAACTCGAAGATTTATCGATGGCATCAAAGTGTACTCATATGTTAGGGCAGGGAAGTGTATATTAAATAAAGTAAGTTTGTTTTGATTATCATCAAAATTGAAAACTAAAATAAATATAAATATCCAGAAGTATTAAATTTAAATTTTTCACAGAATAATCATAACAACATTAAAAAAGTTTTCGGTATATCGTTTGAACAAAACATTTAAATTATTTAAATGTAAAAACAAGTTAGACAAGATAAATTCTTTCTATCTATTATTTAACTTCGTTTCGAGTAGAGCAGGGCAGGCTTTTTCTCATAACTTTCTTTGATAATCTGAAGACTATAAATACATCAATTTCCTGATTCTCTACCATAGAGATTGAAAATTTAATTTGTACAGCAGGAGGGAAGGCCGAGGTGTACATCAGAGAGCTTGGGAAGAAGTTACCGGAAAGTTGTCAACAGAGCGTTGTGAATATATAGAAATAGACAATTTCTTCGTATAAACAGATGGATAGATGAGTTTATAAAGACTTTTTACGAGCGATAAAAACTCGAAACAGGTTGATTTATTTACTGTATAAACAATCTATTAGAGAATGTTTCAATAGGTTAAATTAGATTAGGTCTTTATCTGAAAGAAGATTTGTTCACAATAAAAATCGTTAATTTACAAATAGTTAAGTAGATACTTAAAGGCTTCGTCATTTATACAGTATGATGTACTGTCAATATAACTGTATAGATGATTTATACAGTAAATGCGAGAGGATTGAGAGGGTGGTATCTTAGGTTACCCTGTTATACAAAAATACTCATACCCCTTTGTATAAACAAATAAAAACGTAAAAAAGGAATGAGGTCGCGTATATTTTTTAAAGATTATTATAATCTAATGAAGAAAATGAATAATACAAATAATTAGGTAATTGTGAATTTAAATATACCTTTTAATCTTATTTATATCTCTTTTAAATATTTGACCGTTAAAATAAATTAATTATTATTACTATTGATAGTTGCCTTAAACAGGATTTAATTGTTTTCGTATTTCTTCTTATTGTTAAATCAAATTTAATTTTCTAACGAAAAAGTTAGATATAAATAGAAAAATAATTTTTAATGGCCTGCTTATTTCTAGCTGTAAGCCTTTTCTTTGCCATAGGAAGGAATTCGTCTGTTCCTATGCAAAACAATCCTTAACCTATTTATTTAATTGAGATATTCATTAAAAAATGAATTCTTATTCGTAGGGGTGAATCTGGATCTCAGAAGGCGTTTTGAAAATTCTTATCTTTAAATCGGCTTGCCTAAGCTTTTTTAGCTAAGATTTTTATGTTGTAATTTTCGAAACGACTATTTTTCTGATCCTTAGGAGATTCTTTATGCAACGCCGCCAGTTAATTAAAGGCTTAGCCGCCGGAGCAATTGTTTCTACTTTGCTTCCTGCATTTGCAGCAGAACCCGTAACCCTCAAAGTCGGAGCTTCTCCCCTTGTAACAGGAGATATTCTTGAGTTCGTAAAACCTGCCCTTGCCAAAAAAGGCATCAATCTCAAGATCATCGAATTTACCGACTATATTCAGCCGAATCTAGCTTTGGCGGATAAAGAAATTGATGCAAATCTTTTCCAACACAAGCCTTTCATGGATAAGTTCTGCCAGGACAGAGGTCTTAAGCTGACGGCTTTGCCTGGCATTTTTATTGCACCTATCGCTCTTTACTCTAAAAAGATCAAAGACGTTAAGGAATTAAAGAAGGGCGACACCATCACGATCCCTAACGATCCGACGAACGGCGGCAGAGCACTGCAGCTGCTTGCCGGAGCAGGTCTTTTAAAACTAAAAGAGGGTGTCGGGCATGCAGCAACAGTTGAGGACATCATTGATAATCCGTTGAGATTAAGAATCGTAGAAGTCGAGGCTGCGACGCTTCCGAGAACACTTGACGATGCTCGCGCAGCCGTTATTAATCAGACCTACGCGCTGCCGGCCGGCCTTAATCCCGTCAAAGACTCCTTACTCATTGAAAGTAAAGATTCTCCGTATGCAAACATGGTTGCTATCCGTACCGGAGACAATCGCCCAGAACTTGTTGAATTGAACAACGCACTTCACACACCGGAAGTAAAACAATTCATACTTGAGCACTACAAAGGATCTTTGATTCCATCCTTCTAACATTAGGACCCCCCATGAATAAACGCAATTTTTTGATTACTGCTGCACTCAGCGCCGCTCTCTGCTTTTTCGGTACTGCAAACGCCGCTGAGACCTTAAAGATCGGAGCTTCTCCGGTTCCGCACGCTGATATTCTGAAAGTGGTCCAGCCCGAACTCGCTAAAAAGGGCATTGACCTTAAGATTATTGAGTTCTCTGATTATGTTCAGCCGAACCTGGCGCTTTCTGACAAAGATCTGGATGCCAACTTCTTCCAGCATCTGCCTTATTTAGAAGCTTTCTCGAAAGACCATCGCTTAAATCTGGTGTCTGCAGGAGCGGTTCATATTGAACCGATGGGCGTTTACTCCAAGAAAGTAAAGAACTTGACTGATCTGAAAAAAGGTGCCTCTGTCGCCATTCCTAATGATCCGACAAACGGCGGAAGAGCGCTTCAGGTTCTTGCTGCTGCCGGCCTGATCAAAATGAAAGACGGAGTCGGTGTGAACGGAACTCCTCTGGATATCACCGATAATCCGAAGAGAATCCGTATCGTCGAAGTGGAAGCAGCAACACTGCCTAGAGCTTTGGACGATCTAGATGCGGCCGTTATCAATTCTAATTACGCCCTCGGCGCTAAGTTGAACCCCACAAAAGACGCGATTGCCATTGAAGCCAAAGATTCTCCTTATGCAAATGTTGTGGCAGTGAGAGCAGGGGATGAAAACAAACCAGCTATTAAGGAATTGATGAGCTCTCTTCATTCGCCCGAAGTTAAGAAGTTTATTGGGGACAAATATAACGGAGCCGTTGTTCCGGCTTTCTAAGTCGCTAATCGGATGGACGTCAAAGCTGAAGAATCTTGAAAATTACTTCTGACGGTTTATCCATTAGCGGACAAAGGGAAATCCTTCCATTTTGAGACAACAAAAAAACGGCCTTGCGGCCGCTTTTTTGTTGTTAATGACTATTGAAAGGAGGGTGTCATACCGAAGCGACTGAATTCTCTTTCCTGTTCTTCGATAAGGTCTTCACCGTCTAATTCAAAATTCTTTTCGATATCGATGTCTTCAATGAGAAGACGATTTTCGCCTTTAGATGTCAGTCTAGCCCAGAAAATAGAGCCGGCCGCATCCTTCATTCTGACTTCTGTTTTACCGATGCGATTTAATTGTGCTTCTTTAACCTGAAAAACTGCTTGGTCTACGATCAAGTCCCGAAGAAGATAACCGGCTGCAATACCCAGCGTAGCAGCGATGCCCTCACCAATCTTGGAAATGATTCCGCTCTTTTCAACCGTGACCCAGCCGCTTTCTCTCCGCGTGGAGCAGAAAACACATTCATTCGTTTCTTCGGTATATCCAAAAGTCTGATTAATGTCTTTATCGGCAGTTTCTAAAACCTGTAAAGCGCCGTTTGTGTACTTAGACATTTTTCATTTCCCTTAATTAAATTTCATTGAACTTTCGTCTTGGTCGCTATATTGAAACAAAGCAAAGAAAGGGACAATAGCGTAAACCCCCAGCAGAACTCACTTTGAGCCAAATTATGGAAAAACCCTTAAGTGATTGGCGAAACAAATTAGGAGGTTTCCCTTAGAAATGCCCATTTTGACTGAAAAATTAGTTCGCAGGGCAAATAAAAAAAACATAAAAAAAGAAAACCAAAATGGGGCGGAAAATAGGGAGGGTGAATAAAATTACTGTGTTACCGTTTTTACAATTTAAGAAAGACACGAACTAGAGTCGTGAAAATTCAGATGATTCCTTAAGGTTGTTGTAAGAAAGAGACAGCTCAAAATTATCGTCATATCAGTGAAAACACCTATACAACTTTGGATATTCCATGTTAATCGTACAAATTGAAAAAAACAGTAAATTGCAAAAAGGGTATTTTATTCCATTAAACCAACAAATTAAGACCAATTCACTATAGGTTGGAAGGGTAAGAAAAAGACAAAATTCATCCTTTTTTTCAATTTTTCATTAAGTGAAACTACTTAGTTTTGTTTTTGACCTCTTTAAATCCATTGTCTTTTGTCCGAAGTTGTTCTAAATTTCAGCTCAACAGTTTTAGGTGCAATTGTTTTTCATGGTCAACCCTAATAGGTAGCGGATTTGACAGAGAAATTATTCGCACCTGAATTTGTTGGTTTTTTACCCCATGCTGCCGAAAGGTGCCACCCGTCTTTTCGGTTAACTTGGATCAAGGAGATCTACTAAATGAAAGTTATTTATACGGATGTACTGGTCATCGGCGCAGGTCTTGCCGGTCTGCGTATGGCCGTCGGTGCCAAACGCCGCGGACATGATTCCATCATCCTCTCTCTAGTTCCCCCTAAACGTTCCCACTCCAAAGCCGCTCAGGGCGGTATGCAGGCTTCTCTGGCCAATGTGATTAAGGGCGTCGGCGACAATGAGGATGTCCACTTCGGCGACACCGTTCGCGGTTCCGACTGGGGTGCAGACCAGGAAGTCGTTCGTATGTTCGTTAATACTGCTCCTAAAGCTGTCCGTGAACTGGCTGCTTGGGGCGTGCCCTGGAGCCGTATCACTCCGGGTGACCGTCAGGTTATTATCAACGGCGAAAAAGTTACTATTACCGAACGTAAAGAAGCAGCCGGCCTGATCGGTCAGCGTGACTTCGGCGGTACAAAGAAATGGAGAACCTGCTTTGTTTCCGACGGTACCGGCCACGCTATGCTGAACGCTGTTTCCGATCGCGCTATCGCTCTCGGTATTCCTATTCACGAACGTGTTGAAGCCATCGCTTTGATCCACGACGGTTCCCGCTGCTACGGCGCTGTCGTTCGTGACCTTATCACTGGTGAACTCATCGGTTACGTTGCCCGAGCTACTGCTATCGCAACCGGCGGTGCAGGTAAGATCTTCCGCGTTTCTACAAACGCTCAAATCTGTGAAGGTACCGGCCACGCTATCGCTCTGGAAACAGGAGTTGCTATGTGCGGTAACTTGGAAGCTGTTCAGTTCCATCCGACGGGTATTTTCCCGGCCGGTATTCTGGTTACTGAAGGCTGCCGCGGTGACGGCGGTCTGCTTCGCGACGTCGACGGCCATCGCTTCATGCCGGACGTTGAACCTGAAAAGAAAGAACTTGCCTCTCGTGACGTCGTTTCCCGTCGTATGGAAGAACGTATTGCTCAGGGCAAGGGCGTTAAGAGCCGCTTCGGTGAACACCTCTGGCTCGACATCACGCTGCTCGGTGAAAACCACATTAAACACAACCTTCGTGAAGTTTACGAAATTTGCCATTACTTCCTCGGCGTTGACCCGACGAAGGATTGGATCCCGGTTCGTCCGGCTCAGCACTACACCATGGGCGGTGTCCGCACCAACCCGAACGGCGAATCTCAGACTCTGAAGGGCCTGTTCGCTGCCGGTGAAGCTGCTTGCTGGGATATGCACGGCTTTAACCGTCTCGGCGGTAACTCCGTTGCTGAAACCGTTGTTGCCGGTATGATCATCGGCGAAACAATCGCTGACTTCTGCGACAAGCCTGAAAACGCCATCGACATTCCGACCCGCGTTGTTTACGACTTCATCAAGCGCGAACAGTCCAAGCTGGACGCCTTCGTTAAGAACAACGGCAAAGAAAACATGGCTGAGATCCGCACTCGCATGCAGGAAATCATGACGACTAAGGTCGGTATTTTCCGCGAAGGCGAAAAACTCAAGGAAGCTGTCGAAGAACTCGAAGACCTCTACAAGAAGAGCTTCAACGTTGCTGTTAAGAACCAGCCGGGTGCCAACCCTGAGCTTGTTTATGCTTACAGAACACAGAAGATGCTCCGCGTCGCCCTCGGTATGGCTCTCGGTGCTTCTCTTCGTACAGAATCCCGCGGTGCTCACTTCCGTGTTGACTACCCTGTTCGTAACGACGCTGAATGGTGCAAACGTACACTCAGCACATGGAAGAACGAATCCGACACTCTTCCGACAATTACTTACCAAGACCTCGACATCTCCAAGATGGAACTTCCTCCGGGCTGGCGTGGTTACGGTGCTAAGAACTACATTGACAACCCCGAAACACCTGTTCGTCAGAAACAAGTCGACGAAATCCGTGCCAAACTGGAATCCGAAGGCGCAGACCGCTTCGCTGTCCAGAATGCACTGATGCCGTACCTGCAGCTTCTGCCCGAAGATCTCCGCGGCAAGAACGAACGTATTGACGAACCCCTGTCTTAATCTTTGGAGTTGAAATTAAATGGCTGATACAACACAACAGATGGCTGCTGCTGAAGAGAAAAAAGAAGATGCAGTTCCCCAGCAGGCGAAAGCTCATCGCATGCTCCAGGTAAGCATTCTTCGTTACAACCCGGCTGATCCGGATAGCGTTCCTCACCTGCAGACTTACTCCGTTTCCGAAACGGACTCTATGACTCTCTACATTCTCTTGAATGAATTGAGAGACACACAGGATCCTTCCCTCCAGTTCGACTTCGTTTGCCGTGCCGGTATTTGCGGTTCCTGCGCAATGCTCGTTAACGGTAAACCGACTCTGGCCTGCCGCTGCCTGACAAGAGATCTTCCGGATCACTTCACTCTGGCTCCGCTTCCCGGCTTCGAACTCATCGGTGACTTGTCTGTCAACACAGGTAAGTGGATGCGCGGTATGTCCGAACGTATCCAGTCCTGGTGCCACCTTAACGATGACAATGTCAATCTGTCTAAGATTGAAACCCCGATGGATCCGCATCTGGCCGAAGAAATCTACCTGCTTGACCGCTGCGTTGAATGCGGCTGCTGCGTAGCTTCCTGCGGTAACTTCCGTATGCGTCCTGACTTCGTCGGTGCTGTCGCTATCAACAAGATCTCTCGTTTCCGTCTGGATCCGCGCGATCACCGTAATGATGCCGACTACTACGAAATCCTCGGTACTGAAAGCGGAGTTTTCGGCTGTATGTCCCTCCTGGCTTGCCACGACTTCTGCCCGAAAGATCTGCCTCTGAAGACTCAGATTGCTTTCATGCGTCGTAAGATGGCCGAGCAGGGCATCATGGGCAAAGAAGAGCCCAGCCTCAAGAGAGTTATTCCTCTTCGTGAGCTCAAGCTCGACTAATCCCATTTTGTAACAAAACGTCCTAGCAAGACCTAAACCCCTACCTTAATCGGTAGGGGTTTTTGTTTGTTGCGACAATGAAACAACACATGCCGTGAAGTGATGATACTTAAAACGAAAGTTCTAGGTAAAAACCCTTGATTTATCGACAATTCAGAAAATTTTTCTAGAGAATTTTCATGAACTGTGCTACTTTAGTCCCCGTTTGAGCAGTACCGATTTCCATGCGAATAAACAATTTGTTACGATACTGCCTGCAGCCACTCAATCGTATGACCACGGTCTTCGGACTGACGAAAGAGGGCGGTTTTTTGAGACTTCTCATTATTCAAAACAGGAGCAACAATGACTCGTATTGAGCACGATTTTATTGGCGACTTAGAAGTTCCGGCTAATGCCTACTACGGCGTCCAATCCCTTCGCGGCAAAGAAAACTTC
>ERZ860059.637-NODE-637-length-19971-cov-2.518427_pt1 | contig 19971 bp, 19 predicted proteins | sample MGYA00510113_ERZ860059 | MGnify/ENA primary metagenome ERZ860059 (study PRJEB30046, sample SAMN00715190) | human gut metagenome | study: EMG produced TPA metagenomics assembly of the A metagenome-wide association study of gut microbiota in type 2...
TTGTGATGATTACTGCCTCGTACCGTTACGCGGTGGAACCGATTGCCGAGCTTTTCGGTATCCGCGATCTGATCTGCGCCGAGCCGGAGGAAAAGCCCGACGGAGAGTTCACAGGCCGCTGGATCAGTGAAAACTTTGCAACGCAGAAGGTTGTCAACGCCGAGCGTTTTATACAAAAGTGCGGCGGCTCGGCAGCGGATCTGAAAGAATCGGCGTTCTTTTCCGATTCTATGAATGATTTTCCGCTGCTTGATCATGTGGCCCGTCACGGAGGAAAGGCAGTAGCAACGAATCCCGATGACCGGTTAAGAAGTACGGCTCAGGAGAGACATTGGGAAATTCTGGAATTATTCAGCGAACATAAGCTGTTCTAAAAGCTTCTGTCCGTACGGAGTACGAGAGTTGGTTAAAGAAGAAGAGGGCTTCAAAGCGAATGTGCCGACAAAAATTCGGAAGAAAGCTCATATTGTTCCGAGAGAAGAAAACGGAATTGACCTCTTGGCCGTGAGCCCTTTTGCAATATCCGTCTGCCAAAAGCTTCAGGACGCCGGATATAAAGCTTTTATTGTCGGCGGCGCCGTACGAGATTTGCTGATCGGAGCCAAACCGAAAGACTTTGATGTCGCCACCGATGCGACCCCGGAAGAAGTCAAAAAAGTCACAAGACGCGCCATCATTATCGGAAGACGATTCCGCCTTGTTCATGTCAACAAGGGCGCCGAGACGATTGAAGTGGCGACTTTCCGCGGCTTTGCTAGGCAAGGCGTGACAAAAGACGAGGACGGCGTCATTACCAACGACAACGTTTTCGGCGAGCAGTATGAAGATGCCGCCCGCAGAGACTTTACCGTCAATGCGATGTATTTCGACCCGATCAGCGGCGACCTTTACGATTATCACCACGGATTAGACGATATCCGCGAGAGAAAAATCCGCATGATCGGCGATCCGGCCACTCGCTACCGCGAAGATCCGGTTCGCATCCTTCGTGCGATACGAATTGCTGCCAAACTCGGTTTTACGATCGACGAGAAAACCGCCGCTCCGATGCACTACATGCAGACGCTGCTGCTTTCCGTTCCGAGCGCCCGTCTGGCGGATGAATTCTCCAAGATGGTGCTGAGCGGTTCTGCCGTTGCCTGTATGGAACTCATGAATCGCTATGACATCAACATTCCGATTCCGCTCTTTGATGTTTTGAAGCGCACCTTCGGTCTACCTTTTGTTCGCAAGGGGTTGGAACGCTGTGACGCTCGTGTCGCTTTAGGTAAATCGATTTCGACGAGCTTCCTCTTCGCCGTGCTCCTGTGGCATGAAATGAAGGAAGAGGTTGCCAAATCCACCGGTAAAACGCCCGGACAGATTTATGAAGAGGCCGCCAAGAAAGTGGCCGACAGCTATCGCTGGGACGGCTTGCAGTCGCGCTACGTCAGCGACATGGCCATTATCTGGAAACTTCAGCCGAGATTTTTAGTCAGAAGCCGCCGCGCCGCGATGAAGCTTCTCCAGCACCCGCGTTTCCGTGCTGCTTACGACTTCCTTTTGCTTCGCGCTTCCAGCGGCGACGCCTCTCATGAGCTTGCAGACTGGTGGACGGCCTACGAAGGCGCAACCGACGAAGAACGCCTGGAAATGAGCAAAGAAGCCGAGCAGCAGGACCGCAAAGAGCGCGAACGTCTGCGCCAGGAAAGAGCAGCTGAAGGTAAGTCGGATGAAGATGAAGCCGACGGAGAGGAAAAAGAAAAGAAAAAACGCCGCAGAAGACGCAAGAAACGTTTCGACAGAAGCAAGTTTCCTAAGGCGGAGAAGGCTGCTTCTGACAAAGAAAAGGCGGATAAGTAGGTCATGCTGCAGCAGGCATTTATCGGGCTCGGCGCAAATCTCGGCGAGCCCGAATCCACTCTGAAGGAGGCAGTGCTTCGAATTGCCGATATTCCGGGCGTTCGCTTTGTTCAAGTCTCTTCTCTTTATAAAACGGAGCCTATTGATTCGAGCGGTCCCGATTACACCAATGCAGTCCTTGAGATAAAGACGGAATTATCTCCCCGCGCATTGCTGACACAACTCCTAGCAATTGAATCCGACCTGGGACGTGTACGTCCGGCAGGCGTCCACAATGCGCCCCGGACGATTGATTTAGACCTTCTTACCGTCGGAGAGCAGCGCTCCGACGATCCATTTGTTCTCCTTCCTCATCCGCGCATGACGGAGCGGGCCTTCGTGTTAGTTCCTCTTGCAGAGATGGCGCCGCAGTTTAATATTGCTGGAAAAGGTCAGGTTCATGTCTTCTTGGCTGCAACAGCTGACCAGCGAATTAACCGATTTAAATCTGCCGAGGAGTGGTTCGGCAATTTAGGAGAATGCAATGGATCAGAAAACGGAACGCAAGCCTGTTAGACTCAGCACCATCAAGAAAATGTACGAAGCAGGGGAGCCGATTGTGATGCTTACCTGCTATGACGCAACTTTCTCTTCTGTCGAAGATGAAGCCGGTGTAGACATCAAACTCATCGGAGACTCTCTCGGCATGGTGATGCAGGGCCATGAGACAACGCTTCCCGTGACCATTGATGATATGGTTTATCACACCGCCTGCGTGGCCCGCGGCAATAAATACGGACTGGTTTTAGCAGATATGAATTTCGGCAGCTACCTCGTCAATGAAGACGAGGCGGTAGCCAATGCCGTCAAACTTATGCAGGCCGGCGCCCATATGGTTAAATTTGAAGGCGGTGTCGAGGTTTGTCCTTTGGCTCGCCGCTTAACGGCCATGGGCATTCCCGTTTGCGGACACGTCGGATTTACGCCTCAGTCTGTGAATGCTATCGGCGGCTACTTTGTTCAGGGCAAGACTAAGTCCGGAGAAGAGAAACTTTTAGCCGACACCTTGGCTCTGCAGGAGGCCGGTGCATCCATGATCGTGCTGGAAATGGTGCCCGCAGATGTTGCCAAACGTGTGACAGAAGCTTTAAGCATTCCGACAATTGGTATCGGCGGAGGCCTAAATTGCTCCGGTCAGGTTTTAGTATTACAGGATCTGCTGGGAATCTTTCCCGGCCGTAAACCGAGATTTACTAAAAACTTTATGGAAGGAGCCGCAAGCATTAAAGAAGCCGTGGCCAATTACGTGAAAGCTGTTAAAAACCGCAAATTTCCGGCGCCCGAGCACTCCTTCTGATTTTTTTGAGAAAAAATGAAAGTTGTTCATACAATCGAAGCTCTTCAGGAAGAGCTCAAGGGGAAGAAGAACATCGCTCTGGTTCCGACCATGGGCAATCTTCATGAAGGTCATCTGCACCTGATGCAGGAAGCCGGCAAGTACGGCGACACGGTGGTAGCGTCGATTTTTGTTAATCGTCTGCAGTTCGGACCCAATGAGGACTTTGATCAGTACCCCAGAACGCTGGAAGAGGACTGCAAAAAGCTCGAAGAACAGGGTGTCGTTGATTATGTCTTCGCGCCGAGCGAAAAAGACATGTATCCGCGGCCCCAGACTTTCCGAGTTAAGCCAGACCCTAAACTCGCCGACATTCTTGAAGGGTTCTATCGTCCGGGATTTTTTGAAGGCGTCTGCACGGTCGTCATGAAGCTCTTCTGCATCGTGCGTCCCGATGTTGCCGTTTTCGGTAAAAAAGACTATCAGCAGCTGACGATCATCAAAGAGATGGTTCGTCAGTTCGGCATGCCGATTCGCATTATTCCTGCAGAACTGCAGCGCAATCAAGAAACGGGTCTTGCTCTGTCTTCCCGCAACCGTTACTTGAGCGCACAAGAACTGCAAGACGCCACACTGCTTTACAAGACGGTTAAAGGCGTTAAAGACGCGCTTGAAGCAGAAACGGCTGATCCGGAAGTGTTGGAAGAAAGAGCAATGAAGATGCTCGACGGCCATGGCTGGATCCCTGACTATGTTGCTGTTGTTCGGAGAAGCGACCTTCTTGCGCCCACCAAAGACGACTTGATCAATAAAACGCCGTTAGTTGTTTTAGCGGCAGCAAAAATCGGCACCACACGTTTGATCGATAACGTCGAAGTTTTTTAACGTCCGGGACTCGGCTCCCTTCAAAACTCTGATTGAGAGTAAATTCGCTCAGCCTTCCTTTGAGAGGCTGAGCGAAATCAAAGCTGAGAGCGCTTCAGCATAATTGTTCCGGCTCCCTTAAGAAAGCTTTTGAGCCGTAGAGAAAAGCCTTCGAATCTTCAAATAATCTCTCCATCGAGATCCTCACCTTAGACTTTTTGGCAGAAAAATCATCTCTAGATCTAAGAAGGAGAGATCTATGAATAGGAGAAAAATGTTGTTGAGTACGCTCGGCAGCACGCTGGCGGTAAACGGGGTTTCGATCGCGGCCGCGAGTACACCGCCTCTCTTCCAAAGAGAATCTTTGCCGCAAGAATTTTCTAAAGTAATTTCCCCGGGAAAGTTGAGAATTCTCGTTCTTTCCGGAAGTCCTCATAAAGACGGGACTACTAATTTGCTGGCGACTAATTTCGTAAAGGGTGCTAAGGAAGCAGGCCATGAAGTCCGCCGTGTTAATACGTCTTTTGAGGATATTAATGCTTGCCGAGGCTGTTTTTTCTGTCTCAAAAACTCAGGCCAATGTCTTATCCGTGATGATGTTCCTGCAATATTGCACCTTATAGAGCAGGCTGACGTCGTAATTTTTGTAACTCCGATCTATTACTACGCGATTCATTCGTCTTTGAAAGCACTTTTGGAGCGATTTACCTCACGGAGGACTGACTTCATGAAGATGCCCAAAAAGATGGGGCTTATTGCAGTTTGCGGCGGTAAGTTTGAATGGAGTTTTGATTCTATTAATGCCCACTTTGACTCCTTAAGCAGATATCTCGGATGGAAGGATATCGGCAGAAGTAAAGCAAGGGGATATCCGACAAAAACTGATATCCAGAAAACGGAATATCCGAAGCTGGCCTATCAATTTGGTTTTAATCTAAGCTAAGGAGAGCATATGAGTAATTGGTTGTTGCGTTTTGTATTTGTTTTGTTCACCATTCTCGCGGGTTCGGCTGCAATTGCTAAGGACCTTCCTAAGGAGGAACAGATGATTGTGCGAATTGCTGAAATTCAAGTAGATCGGTCCCAGCTAGAGGAATACCTCAAGCAGGCAAGAACCGTCGGAGCAGAGTCCGTGTCGAAAGAGCCGGGTGTGATCGCGATTTTTGCGATGGTAGAGAAGCGAAACCCGGAACAAATCCGAATTGTGGAAATTTATAAGAATGAGGAGGCATATAAGGCTCATCTACAAACGCCCCATTTTTTAAAATACAAAACCTCTACATTATCCATGGTCAAAAAATTAGATTTAGTGGACATGACACCCCTTGATGAACAAGCAATGCCTTTGATATTTAAGAAGCTCTCTGCTCATGAGTAATTACATTACTTCTAATTTTTCTAACTTAATTTTCTCCTGCTCCGTGCCGAGCCAGTGGCACATGGAGCATCGGGTTCCCGATCACTGTGTGGTATTTGTTCGGCAGGGAAAACTTTTGATTTCAGATAAGGGAAGGACAGAGGAAATTCCGGCTGGGTCTTGTGTTTTTTTAAAGAAGGACTGCAGTGTTAGGCTTGTTAAAGCTTCTTTTGCTGGGAAAAATTACGAAGGCCTCAATATCCGTCTTCCTCAAAACATACTAGAAGACTATTTTCAGAGACATTTGAAGAATAATGAGTTCCCGCAAGATTTTACCGGGTTGTCCAATTGCTTCATGAGATTGAACAGGACACTGTGCCTGCAAGGATTATTGTCTTCCATCATTCTGTTCGTTGAAGAAGGCCAAGACCCTGGCCAGGAGATGACAGAATTAAAGGTAGAGGAATTAATTCTTGATTTGCTTCAGACCAATATTCGCTTTTTCCCGACGCTTTTTGATTTTTATCGAGATTGGAATGTAGATTTAAAGGAGTTCATGGAGGATCACTTTACAGAAAATCTTTCTTTAAGTGAGTTTGCCTCTTACTCGGGCCGAAGTCTAGCAACTTTTAAGCGGGATTTTTTAAAAATCACAGAGTTGTCTCCCGCTAAATGGCTAATGACCAGACGTCTAGATCTGGCCGAAAACTTATTGAAAGAAAATAAACTCTCCATAAAGCAAATTTCATATTCTGTTGGCTTTAAAACGCCCGCGCACTTCTCAACTGCATTTAAAAAACGTCACGAAATGACGCCTTCGGAATATCGAGCTTCGAACACAGGCTGCAATTAAACTTTCAAAAGCCGAAGACAACCTGATTTCACAATTCACAGACGAAATTGATTGTTAACTAATGGATTTACCTAGGGGTTCACAGGATTCCTGCTTAAAAGCCGCCCAATGTGGGTTCGACTGTGGCATGATGATCAGAATGGCCGCGACGTGTACGCGGTGACGAATTCTTCTATTGGAGTCTATTAAATGTTGATGAAAAAGCTGCTTTGGACAGCGTGCGCTGCAATCGCATTGACTGCTTCCGCCGGAATTAATGCTGAAGAGTATGTCGTTGGAACAGGCGCGACTTATCGTCCTTTCGAATATGAAACACCGCAGAAAGAGCTCGTCGGCTTCGACGTTGATTTGATGCGTGCTATCGCCAAGGCTGAAGGTTTTGACGTTAAGTTCATCAACACACCGTGGGAAGGCATCTTCGCCACTGTCGATAAAGGCGACCGCGACATCATCATGTCCGGTATCACGATTACCGACAAACGCAAGCAGGTTGTTGATTTCTCCAAACCCTACTTCCTGGCTCATCAGCTGATCCTGACCGACAAGTCCGTCAAGATCAACAAGCTTTCCGATCTCTCTAAAGGCAGTGTGGCTGTTGTGAGCGGTTCTGCCGGTGACGTTGCTGCCTCTAAGGCATTCGGCAAAGCTTCTACAAGAATTCGTCGTTTTGACAACACTCCGCTTGCTCTCGAAGAACTAAATCAGGGCGGTGTGGTCGCCGCAATCGGTGATATCGGTGTTTTGGCTTTCTACGCCCGCAACAACCCCGACAAGCACTTCAACATGACTCGTGACCCTGCTTTCGAAGAACAGTACTTCGGCATTGCTGTTAAGAAAGGTAACCAGAAGCTGATCGATAAGATCAACGCCGGTCTCGAAAAAGTGATCGCCAGCGGTGAATACAACAAGATTTATCGCAAATGGTTCGGTACTGATGCACCGAAACTTCCTCAGTAACAGGAACTAACCAATGAAATTGCCCGATCTACATGGTCGGGTAATTTTTAAATAAAATCTCGGGAATTTTTTAATACCAAGGAGCGAACGTGGGCGGATTTCGGTACGAAGTAATTACAGAATATTGGCCTCTCTTCTTAGAAGGCGCCAAGATGACCATCCAAATTACGGTGATCTGTGTCACCTTGGGTGTGATTTTGGGTATGGCTTTAGGCATGGCCCGACTGGCTGATGCAAGACATTCCCCTTGGAAGCAGATTCTTAAATATTGTGTTCGCTGGCCGGTGACGGTTTACGTGAGCTTCTTCCGTGGAACGCCTCTTTTCGTTCAGATTCTGCTGATGCAGTTCGCGATCCTTCCGTTCTTTATTCATCCGACCGAAGGCCTTTTAATTTCCGGTGACCTTGCCCGTGAGATTCGTTCCACATACGGTGCGATGCTCGCCGGTATCGTAGCCATTACATTGAATGCCGGTGCTTACCTTTCCGAGGTTTTCCGTGCCGGTATCCAGTCTTTGGATAAAGGGCAGATGGAAGCTGCCCGCTCCGTCGGTATGACTTACTGGCAGGCCATGTTCCACATCATCCTGCCGCAGGCTTTCCGCCGTATGCTTCCGCCGTTGGGCAACAACGCGATTGCCATTTTGAAAGACTCTTCTCTGGTTTCTGCCATCGGTTTGGCTGAACTGGCTTACGCCGCACGTACCGTTGCCGGTGCAACAGCCCGCTACTGGGAACCGTACATCACGATTTCTTTGATGTACTGGGTCATGACTTTGGGTCTGGCTTACCTCGTGAAGAAGATGGAACAACGCTTGGGTAAAGGAGACGACAACAGATGAGCGACAACAAGACCGAACAGAAACCGGTTATCCGTATCGAAAATCTGCACAAGTATTTCGGAGATAACCAAGTCCTTCGCGGTATTGACCTCGAAGTGATGCCCGGAGAAAAAGTCGTGGTTTTAGGACCGTCGGGCTCCGGCAAATCTACGATGCTTCGCTGCATCAATGCGTTGGAAGAAACCACCAGCGGCAAGATTTACGTCAATGACGTTGATATCACTTCTCCGAAGACCGATATCAACAAAGTCAGAGAGCACCTCGGAATGGTGTTCCAGCGTTTTAATCTCTGGCCGCATAAAACCGTTCTTGAGAACGTTGCTTTGGCACCGAAACTCGTGTCCGGCGTCAACAAGGCCGAAGCTGAGAAAAAAGCCCTGGAGATGCTTAAGCGCGTCGGTTTGGCTGAAAAAGCCAATGCTTATCCCGCAAGTCTTTCCGGCGGACAGCAGCAGCGTGTTGCGATTGCCCGCGGTTTGGCTATGGAACCGAAAGCTTTGCTGTTTGACGAACCCACCTCTGCTCTTGACCCTGAACTCGTGGGCGAAGTGCTGAAGGTAATGACCGATCTGGCGAAATCCGGCATGACCATGGTGGTGGTTACTCATGAAATGGGCTTTGCCCGCGAAGTAGCTGACCGCGTGATCTTCATGGACGGCGGTGTCATCGTTGAACAAGGCAAACCGGAAGATGTTCTTCTGCATCCGAAGGAAGAAAGAACGCGGACCTTCCTGAAGCGTGTTCTTCCGAACGCTGAAGAAAAGAAATAGTTCGCACTTAATTTTTTGATAGCTCGGTCTCGCAATTGATACCGAGCTATTTTTATGCCTGCGCTTTCTTGCGGGAGGCCAGAAGCCAAACGGCTGCGAATACCAACCCTCCTCCGACACCTTCAGCCGGAGTGAGCGGAGCACCAAGGAGAACAACGGAGAGGACGACTGCCGTGATCGGCTCAAAGCAGCTCAAGAGGCTAGCCGAGGTTGCCGAGATCATCTTGAGGCTCGAAACATAGAGCAGGAAAGAAACCAAGGTTCCTACCACCACGATATAGGCGTAGAAAAGCACCGACTGCGTAGTCCAATGGGCTTCGATCGTCCACGGCGGAAAGAAGATACTCATCACGATGCCGCCGAACGTCATACCGCCGCCGACGACGACTGTAACCGGAATTTTCTTAAGAACAGCATTCGGCTGAATATTGCTGGCGGCGCCGGCAACCGAGGAAGCAAGACCCCAAAGGACACCCGTTAGAGAGAGTGAAACGGAATCAAAATCTCCTTTTGTGGTGATCAATACTACCGCAACGATTGCCAGCGCCGTACAGGCTATTTCACGAATCTGAGGTGCGCGATGCTTTACAAAAATGTCCCAGATCGTCGTAAATACCGGAATAGTGGCCGCGAGGATGGCGGCGGTGCCTGCATTGCTGCACTGAATCGCCAGGAAAAACGTCAGCTGCGTGAGCAGTACGAGCACGCCATAAAGAAGGATGTCTTTTGCTACGCCGGGTTGGGAGAAATACTTCAGAAGCGAGCGGCGCATAAAGAAGTGTTCGAACATCAGCAGGAGCGCCCCGGCACCCAGAAGGCGCCCTGCGACTAAATCGCCGACGACAAAGCCGGAATCTTCCATCAGCACTTGTGCTGCGACACCCATTGAACCCCAGCAAATGCCTGCACTGATCGCAAAACAAATTCCTTCGGTTTTCTTCTGCATAACCAAGTCCTCGTTCAAGACTTGAGAATAAGCGGATAATGGCGAGCGTACCGATTAAGTTGTGAATTTCACAAGTTGCACCGATGCGACCTTCCCTCAAAATCGAAACCTGGAACCTCCTCTCGGAATTAGGCAGAACGAAAAGCCTGACTCAAGCCGCAGAACGTTTAGATATGGGCCTTCCTGCGGCATCTCGTTTGGTCTCTTCGTTAGAGAAAGAATTGGGAGTCGAGATCCTCGATCGAAAAAGAAAACCGGTGCAGATCGTCACGAAATCGCTGGAACTGTTTTCCGAAGCCGACCGCATAGCGCGCCAATATCAGCGTCTGCTGAAAACCGCCGAGTCCATCAAGCACCAAGACACGATTAAGCCGAAGCGGATTTTGAAAGTGAGCTTGCCGGCGAATATCGATCGCAGTGCTTACTTGAATGCGTTTTCAAATTTCGAACGCAAGCATTCGGGGCTGCGGGTTGAAGTGCTGATTGATGCCGGGGAGGATGGTTTATTAAACGGCGCGGCGGATGTGGCTTACTTCGGATATCGGCCTACAAAAGAAGGCATCACATGGATCCCAGCGGGACACAACGTTACGTTTCTCATGGCGTCTCGCAGCTACCTTCGCCGGAATGGAACTCCTCAGAGCGTCCAAGAACTTCGAAACCATACCCTTCTGTTGAGAAACTCTTCCAATCGCTCTTTTAGTCGGCGCTTAGAAAATCGAGACGCTGTCTTTGAGATTGAATCCGATGAAAAAGTGCATTTTGAGGACGCTTATTCCTGCCGCACTCACTTGATTGCAGGAGAAGGCATATCGGTAGATTTGGTACCTTCTTTTGTCGCTGATGAGCTAATGCGAGGCGATATTGTTCCGGTGCTTCCCGGCTGGCACCGCCGTCCTTGGGAGATATGCGTCTGTAGAAGAGATTCGGATCATTCGCCGTTAGTTTCTGAAATGGCGGATCTCATTGTTGAGAATTTCAAGAAGCACACGGTCGACAGCTGGATGTTTTGGTATCGGTATTTCAGTATCCCGTTGGAATCGGTTGTGTTGCCGGCAGTGGATTAAAGCTTGTCGCGGAACATGAAGTAGGCGGCGCCGAGCATGCACAAAGAAGCCCACAGATAGTCCAGTTTCAGAGGCTGCTTCATGTACAGGAAGGCAAACGGAACAAAAATGCTCAATGAGATGACTTCCTGAAGGATTTTGAGCTGGCCTAAGGAAAGGCCGGAGAAGCCGATGCGGTTAGCCGGAACCATGATGCAGTATTCGAAGAAAGCGATAAGCCAGCTGGAAATAATCGCAACCCACAGCGGAGAATTTCCGAGATTTTTAAGATGTGCGTACCACGCAAAAGTCATGAAACAGTTTGAGAGAAGAAGCAAGGCAGCTGTTTTGTACAGAACCGGAATCTGAGAAAAGAACTGGCTTAGTGTCTGCATTTGGCAAAAAGAAAAATCAATTAAAGCGTTTGCAGATTATAGAAATCGGAGCATGGGTTTGCCTGAGTCCTCAATTGGCTTTGTCTTTAGGCCTGCTGAAGCCGAGAAGAACGACAGCGATAAGGACCATCGCCGCACCTGCGAGCATGAAACCATTCATCTTTTGCGAGAAGAAAAAGTATGAGAGCACGATGGCCGTTAACGGTTCAACGGTTTCAAGCACACCGGTGATGGTCGGAAGAATCTTGGAGGCGCTCACGATGTAAAGCGTGTAAGCAACGATATGGCCCATGATCGCAACCCATAGCACGCTCAAGATAGTCAGAAAGCTCCATTCAAGGCTGACTTTCCAAAACGGATAGTAGAGGTTGCAGAGAATCGTGGTGAACAGCATGGCCCAAGTCATGGCGATGAGCGGTCCGACCTTCCGAACAATAGTGCGGCTCTGGATCGTGTAGGCGGCACTAAAGAGCGGCGCGCCGAAGCCGACCAAAAGCGTCAGCCATCCGAAGGACAGCGTCGAGAAGTTTCCTTTGGTCATCATCAGACAAACGCCGATAAGCGCTAAAGCACAGCAAAAGATCTGCGAAGCAGTCGGCATCACGGCCGCAAACAGCAGGAGCCCCATGATACAGAAAGGCCGCGTAGCGGCGATAACTGCTGCCGTTTCTGCGTTGGAGTACTTCACACAAACATAGAAGCTGACCTGCGTGAGAAGGACCAAAACGCCAAATAGGAAGAACTGAAAGACGTTTTGTTTGTCAGCTGCTGCAAGAAAGGTTTCTTTCGGTCTTGTGGCAAGAGAAATACCGAAAAGCGCAACCGTCGTAACGACCATCGTTAAAGAAATGAATTGCGCGGGCGCCATGCGGACCGTGTGCAATAGGTATTGAGCAGCGATGTCCATAGTTCCCCAAAAGAAACCGGACAAAACGCCGCAAATGACGCCGAGTGTTCGAATATTCATGTTGCCTCCGATGTTGTGGTTATAGTTCCTGAAAACTTCTGATCTATCGTGGACGAATAAATTTGAGCACAGGGACTAACTAAATTTGCTCTCGGATACTTAGAATCTTGAGAACGAATTTTTGTTTTGAAAGGATGAGCATCGTGCAAGAAAACCGATACTCTCGTCACGAACTCTTGAAAGAGGTCGGAGTCGAAGGCCAAAAAAGAATCTCGCAAGGCCGTGTGCTAATCATCGGCGCCGGCGGACTAGGGTCACCAGCCTCTCTGTATCTGGCTTCCTCAGGTGTAAAAAAAATCACGATTGTGGATTCCGATACGGTGGATTTAACCAATCTGCAGCGCCAGGTCATTCACAATGTGGAGCGCTTAGGTATGAATAAAGCCGAAAGCGCAAAAGTCTCTCTGGAAGCTATAAACCCCGAGGTTGAAATCGTTCCGGTAGATCACAGACCGACTCTCGAAGAATTGGAGAAGCTTGTTTCCGAATGCGATGTCGCTTTGGACTGTACCGACAATACCGAGTCTCGCTACATCTTCAATGACGTTTGCCGACGTTTCAAAAAACCGCTCGTTACGGCCGGAGTCGTGGCTTTCGACGGTCAAATCACGGTCTTCGACTTTAGAGATCCTGAGTCGGCTTGTTATGCCTGTCTTTTTCCGAACCATGAAGGCAAAGACGAGAAGGCTTCCACCAAAGGCGTTTTTGCACCCCTAGTGGGCATGCTTGGGTGTATGCAGGCCGCCGAGGCTCTTAAAATTATCGGGAAGTTCGGCGAGCCTTTAACAGGTCGTCTGTTAATGGTGGATGCCCGCACGATGACATGGTGTCAAATGAAATACAGACGCGATGATGAATGTCCGTGCTGCTCACAGGGAAGATAAACAATGAAAGTTAAAGTTCTTTATTTTGCTTCTTTGAAAGAACGTCTGCTGAAAGGCGAAGATACGGTTGAAGTGCCTGAAGATGTAAAAACCGTGGAAGATCTGATTAACTATCTGTCTGAGAACGACGCAGCGCTTAAGGCTGCTTTTGAAGAAATGCCTCGTCTGCGCTTTGCCGTGAACCAAGAAATGGCCAAAGAATCGACAGTCTTGAAGGACGGCGACGAAGTGGCCTTCTTCCCGCCGGTTACCGGAGGTTAATACTTTAGAAAGCAGAAGGGTCCGTTGTAAACGGCCTTTTTGCGGAGATTTTTAATGACAGGCGCCGGGCTCCGTCAAGAGATCGGAACGAAATCGCGGTTGACCGCAGCATTCAGGTTTGTGATCACGATTTCGGCAGCGCTCCTGTTGTCTGGTCTTTTCCATAGCCCCCAATTAGGCGGTTTTGCCGCCTTGGGGGCTTTTATGGCTCTGCTGAGTGATACCGAAAGCGACTTGATTTCGCGTCTCGGCGGTGTTGCCATTACCTTCATCGGCGTTATGTGCGCTGCACTTCTCGGTGTCGTGCTCAAGAATATGGAGTACGGCAAATGGCTCGTCATCGGACTGGTGTGTTTCGGTCAAAGCCTGATGACCTTTGCCGAGAAATTCTGGTGGCTATGGGGAAAATATGTTCTGGTTTTTCTTCTGATTTCGATATTCGATTTCACACCGGACTTGATGGCCTTCGTCGGCTACTTCATCGGTTTCAGCCTTGCGATGGCGGCAATCGTGCTCGATCACTTCGTTTGGCGCTACGAGAAGCTCTCGCTCCGCCCGATGGCACAGCTCAAGCTCGTGGAAGGCGGCAACCGCAACTCTTATGCGTATGCGCTCATTTCCATTGCTACCTTGATATGTGCTTTGGGCTGTTCATTCCTATTTGATTTTTCCGAACCTGGATGGGTCGGAATCACGGCGCTTTATTTATTAAATTCCAACGTGGCTGCGGGCTATAAACGAGTGGTCCAAAGAATTCTCGGAACACTGCTCGCTTACTTCTTAGTCATCCTTATCTTTCCGTATATTGACGATAAGTTTGTGCTTGGTGCGCTGATCGTGGCGTCTTCCGCGGGTATTCCGGTATTTGTCGGCGGGAACTACACCTGCATGACTTTCTTTATCACTTGCTACATCCTTTTTGTATTGGACTGGCTGATGCGTGCATACGGAGGAGACTATTCCATCCTTATTTGGAGGATTTGGGACACGCTGATGGCGGCAGGGTGGGTCGCACTCGGTCTTGGCGTACTTTATCTGTGGGAAAAGAGGCTGAAAAAAGCCGGTGTTGAGCCCCGTATCCCAAGAAACGAGAATTGACAAAAATTGACCCCCAAACCAAAATTAACCGTTTGAGGAAATTAAAAGTTCTTCACAGAAAATCACATAATCAGGAACGATTCCATGGCTGACGACAACAAGACAACGAACGCAACATCAACCGCAAAACCTGCTGCAGCAGAACCGACCAAGGCGGTTGCTCCGGCAGAAGCAAAACCCGCTGCTAAAGCACCGGCAAAACCTCGCACCGTTAAGGCTCCGACGATCCGCAGACCGGCTGTACGCCGCACCGCAGTTAAAGCGGCTGCCCCTGCCGCTGCAGCAAAAGAGACTTCTCTGGAGGAGGTTTCTTTAGACGATCCTTCTCTGTACATTAACCGCGACATCAGTTGGATTGAGTTCGACCGTAAAGTCCTTGAAACAGCAATGGATCCCGAGATCCCGCTGCTCAACCGTGTTCTCTTCTTGTCCATCTTCTACAACAATCTCGACGAATTCTTCATGGTTCGCGTGATGAACGTTCAGAGACAGGCCAGAAGCGGAGCCGAACCGACCGGTCCGGATAAGATGCCGCCCGCTCGTCAGCTTTCCGAAATCCGTCGTAAAGTTACCGAGATTCTCGAAGAAGCTGAAAACCTCTGGATTGATACGCTCAAACCCGAGCTCGAGAATAAAGGCATTCGTTTCTCTAAGTACTCTGCGCTGAACGCAGCACAGAAGAAGGAAATGAACCGCTATTTCGACGAAGATATTTTCCCGGTTCTGACGCCTCAGGCGGTGGACAAAGGTCGTCCGTTCCCGATGATCTCCAACACCAGCCTGAATTTCGTGATGGAGCTCGAAGCAATTGAAAGCGGTATTTCGGTTAAGAACCGTTTTGCTCGTTTGAAGTGCCCGAATAACGTTCCTCGTTTCCTGTTCGTTTCCAATAAAGACAACACCGTTACACCGGATCTGTCCTACGCCACCACTGAAGGTGTGATTGTTCTGACTGAAGATCTGATCGGCAACCGTTTGAATACGCTCTTCCCGGGATATAAGGTTAAGTCTCAGGGTCTTTTCCGTATTACCCGTAATACGGACGGTGAGATCGAAGAAGACGAAGCTGACGATCTGCTCTCTGCCGTTCGTGACTATGTCGAACAGCGTCGTTTCGGTTCAATCGTCCGTGTCGAGATTGAAAAGGGCATGCCGCAGCGTCTGCAGGACTTCCTGTATGAACACTTAGATCTTCATCCGAACCAGTTCTACCGCTGTCGTGTTCCTCTGGCCTTCTCCGAATTCGGCCGCATGATGAAGATTGACCACCCGTCTCTGAAGTATCCGTCCGATCATCCGAAGACACCGAAGGCTTTTGAACAGGGCCGCAATTGCTTTGACGAGATCCGCAAGCGCGACATCCTTGTCTACCACCCGTATGACTCGTTTAACTGCGTGTTGGAATTCTTGAAGCAGGCAGCTTTGGATCCGAACGTTGTCGCTATTAAGCAGACGCTTTACCGCTGCGGCAGCGATTCTCCTGTTGCTAAGGCTCTTCTTGAAGCTCGTCGCCGCGGCAAACAGGTGACCGCCGTCGTTGAGCTGAAGGCTCGGTTCGACGAAGAGCAGAACATTAACTGGGCTGAAGAAATGGAACGCAACGGTGTGAACGTTGTGTACGGTTTTGCCGGCCTCAAAATTCATGCCAAGCTCTGCTTCGTTGTTCGCCGAGAAAAAGGCAAACTTGAGCGCTACACGCACATCGGTTCCGGTAACTACAACGCTGCTTCGGCCAAGATCTATACCGACTTGGGGCTCTTCACGGCCAATAAGGATATCAACGATGACGTCCAGGATCTGTTTAATGTGATGACCGGCTACGGCGTAGTCAACCACTATCGCAAGCTGCTGGTTTCTCCGCACACCTTGCGCCCCGGCATTACCAAGCTGATCCGCCGCGAAATCGAACAGCACAAGAAGCACGGCAACGGCCATATCATCATCAAGTGCAACCAGCTGGTTGACTATGAAATGGTCAAGGTTCTTTATGAAGCCAGCCGCGCCGGTGTGAAGATCGAATGTATCGTTCGCGGTATCTGCAGTCTGCGTCCCGGTTTGCCCGGCGTTTCCGATACGATCACGGTTCGCTCGATTGTCGGACGTCTCTTGGAGCATGCCCGCATCTACTATTTCCACAATAACGGGGATGAAGAGATGTACTTCGGCAGTGCCGACTTGATGACGCGTAACCTGAACGGTCGTATCGAAGTGCTGACGCCGCTCCTGCAGGAAAACCTGCGCAATAACGTCATGAATCAGATCGTGATTCCTCAGCTGAAGGACAATATTCACGCCTGGGTTATGAACTCCGACGGTTCTTACACCAAGCTGCAGCCTAAGAAGGATGAGACGGTGTACGACAGCCAGGAAGAGATTGCGAAGAAATTAAATCTCATGAAGAAATAATCTTCTGATGCGTTAACCACAAAGCTCCCGCGGTTCGATACTCGGGAGCTTTTTTGGAGTAGAGAGACATGACTCGAGACACTTCATCGCTTCAGGAAGCAAAGATGCTCCTAGAGGTTCTGAAGAGAATCCCTCTGAACCGAAAAATTTCCACGACGGATCTGCACCAGCAGCTCACGGCGGCAGGTTACGAATTGAGCCGCAGAACACTTCAGCGCTACTTGAAGGCTCTGTCTGAAAGCGATATGGGCGTACAGTGCGACGATAAGTCCAAACCTTTCGGCTATCGGCGTCTATTAAATTCCAATGACTTGGATCGCGTAGGGCTTGGTGCTGACGGCGCGCTCCTGCTTTTGCTTGCTCGAGAGCACTTGCGCTATCAGATGCCGCCGGACCTCACAAATTCGCTGTCCTATCTTTTTGATGCGGCGGAGAACTATATGCATACGGCTTCGGGATCGTCACCCGAAAAACGTTGGCTCAGCAAGGTTCGCTTCGTGAGCGGAAGTCTGCCGCTTTGTCCGCCGATGATTCGTCCCTTGATATTTAATAAAGTTTCCGAGGGCTTATTTAAGCAGGTCAAACTCGATATTGTTTATTTCAAAAGCGAGAACGAAGAAGAGGTTCAGTTGCGTGTATCTCCGCTGGGCCTCGTGCAGCAAGATGTCCGGCTGTATTTAGTCTGCTGTTATGAAGACACGACGCAGATTAGAAACCTTGCTCTGCACCGTATTAAAAAGGTTGAGCTGACCACCTTCATTGCAGAAGAGCCGAAGGGTTTCGACTTGCAGCAGTACGTCGACAGAAGTCCGTTCAATTACGGCAATGCACAAAAGGTATTGCTGGAGATGGTATTTAAAAACCGTCAGACCGCTTTGATTCTCAGAGAGACACCGTTTAATCGGATGCAGAAGCTGGAAGAGAGAAGAGACGGCACGTTTAAATTAACAGTAGAAGTTGCCGATACAGTTTTGCTCACCGGATGGATCGAAGCCTGGCGAGAGAAGGCCGGCATTATTTCGGTAAAGAAAACGCCGATCCAATAGACAACAAAAACCCGCTGCAGCAGCGGGTTTTTTGTTGAAGATTCAAGAAGAATTATTCGCGGTCCGTGCGATAGAAATATTTCTGATGACGGCTGTTTCTTCTTTGATCGTATGCGTAACGGATCCAGGCTTCAGAGAGAGATTCTCCGTCTCTCCAATTGAAAGTACGAACGCCTGCCCAAAGCTTCGGATTCCACATGGGTTCGTCAGGAATGCGGATGAACGCATTTAAGCTCGGATATTCCTTAGGATTCTGTTTCATCATGACGGTCTTGCAGTCGCGCACAAAGTCGCCGTAGAAGTCGTCTACGAAGCGGTCAAATTTGGAGAAGTCGATTGTGACGTCTTTGCCGCCGTTCGGAGAGGGTTCAACGAGGAGAATCGGAGAACCGGTGCTGTTCTTAGCGAGGCGAAGCGTGATGCCGCCGTAGGTTTCGTAAACGCTCTTGGAATAATCCGGAGTTGTTTGGAAGAAATCCTCGGCGATCGGATTTAAACGGGGTTTGCGAAGCCAGGGCTTGTTCGGGACATTCGGTCCGGAAACAACCATGGTGCGCGGATCGGCGAGAACTTCGGGCGGAACATTCAAATCTTTGGAATGAACCATTTCCTCGAAAGCATGCTTGTCTGCATTTTTCTGCATCAGATCGAGGATTGCCCAAACTTCAGGAAGGTTTTCTGCAGGCAGATCGAACTCATCAACATAGCCGAACTTAGCGCTTTCTTCCTTGTAATTCGGACGCTGATCCAAAGCATGCATTACTTTCCAAGAACGACCTTGAGAAGCGGATGGAATCGGCCATTTGGGTTCTTCATGTTCTTGGCCTTCAGAGGCCGTATCCATCCGAAGTTCACTTTCCGTGTCGTAGACGGGAACCTGATAAATATTCGGGTTGTGTTTGGGCGGCTGAGGTCTGTTTTCCTGCGGTTTGTAAATCGGAGCAGGTGTCGAGTTGTTTGTGTACTGCTCCTGTGCGGATTTTTCATTCTTACTGATATTCCTACCCCGCATTGTTCTTTGGTAGAGAGAATTTCTGCGGTTTCCCTTATCACGCTGCTGGAAATTGTCACGTCGACCGTTTTCAGCGGATGATTCGGAATAAGAAGCGGGTGCCTCGAAAGCGGGCTGCGTCACTTCGGGGGTCTGACGAGCTTCCGGCATGACAGGTTCAGGGGAGGGACTAAAGACACGAGGTTCGTTGCTGAAAGCCTGTGGAGCTGCGGAGATGGCAGGTGCCGACGCAACTGCAGTTGAGGCTTCCGTCGGCTCCGGAGCGTGTTTCTTTAATTGGAGTTTCGGTCTTTTCGGTGCTTCAGCAGCCGAAGTTTCAATAGGAGAAGGAGTTTCTGCAGGGGTTTGTTCAGCGGCTGAGGTTGTCTGTGCCTCTGCGTTAGCTATCGCCGTGGCCTTAGTTTTTTCGTAATCTTTTACCCAGTTATATAGGCTAACAATATTGATGCCCAAATCAGCAGCGACGGCGGCCGCTTTTTCTTTGCCTTCTACAACTCGTTGAGCTGCGTGATGTTTAAAAGAAGGATCAAAAGTTCGACGTGTTCTTTTTTGTTCCATAAACAGCGTTTCTTAAATATTGCCGTCATTGGGAAGTTTTTTATCCCTAGGTCGTAGGAAAACGGCTTTCGATTAAATAAAAAGGAAAGACGAACGGGAAATCGAAACGTTAATAAAAACTTTCGTAGAGATAGACGGCGACGTGTCTTCGAAAGGAATTGTACCTTTATTTAAGTAAAAAGAGTTTAAAAATTAATTAAAAAACTTCGGAATTTCTTATTCTGGGCTTGATTTTCTTAGAGGTTAGGGGAGGTCTCAAAAACAAGCAGGAAAATCCTTAAAACTGAAAGCTCCCTTCAAAAAGATTGATTTCTTAGGGAAACTACCTAAAAAATCACTCGTTTTTATATATGGTTCCTCTTCAAAATGACGCCATTCTCCTTTTTGCTTTTATTTAGTTAATAAATATCGTTATGACAACTAAGAACTCAATCTTTGGGAAGCTGACAGTTGCGGCTGCCCTTTGTTCTTCTGCCATTATGTGTGCATCCACGGCTTCAGCTGCAGGCTTTCAGCTGACCGAACAGAGCGTGGCCGGTATGGGGCGCGCTA
>ERZ860059.650-NODE-650-length-19645-cov-2.658652_pt1 | contig 19645 bp, 16 predicted proteins | sample MGYA00510113_ERZ860059 | MGnify/ENA primary metagenome ERZ860059 (study PRJEB30046, sample SAMN00715190) | human gut metagenome | study: EMG produced TPA metagenomics assembly of the A metagenome-wide association study of gut microbiota in type 2...
AATTCCGGCAGTTCTTCCCGGCGGGAAGAAACCCGCCGGGTTCGAAAATTTAGAAATAAAAACCTTCTCCTACATCTACAGCTGGCACCTTTGGGAGCGAGGTCTGCGAAGAGGAGACCGTCTCCAAATGCTCGTGCTCGTTAGTCTCGACAGAATCAGCGGCCCTCTCTTGACTTAACGGCAAGACAATCAGTTGTTCATCCGATGAATTGCCGTTGCAAGACGTCTTTTCATCTTTCCTAGAACCCGTCTGATTCGAGGATTCCTCTTGAAAGAAATGCTCGATAGATTCTTCGGAAACCGGATTTTCAGCTTTTGTCGTTCCGCTTTGTGACGAGAAACTCTCTTCTTCTGTCGTCTTAAACAGGCACGGCTGTTGCGGCAGCTCCGGCAGCCCCGATTCCGGTTGAATATCAGTGAGTCCCTCAACCGAAACCTTCCCTTCAATAATGTCGTGGATCAAATCTTCATCTCCCAGTGTTTTGATCAATGTGGCTAATCGCCAAAAGTCCTGCCCACTGAAATATCCTTCCTTCGGCATCGTTAAAAGCACGTTGTCGATGATCCGGATAAGAGGATTGATCTTTGAATTAAGAAAGGAAAGCCCGCTTAAGCGTTCCTTGATTCGTTTTACAGCCGAGATCGTTTTTTTATTCGCCCGCTCCTTCCCCAAGAAAGATTCCTTAAAGAAGATTCGAGCCAATTGAGCTACTGAACCGATCAGCTCATCTCCAAGCCCGCTTACTCTTTTGACCAAAGCCTGCTCCTGCTCGTCATTTACGGGCTGAACCTTAAATGACTCGTAGGAGGCTTTAATCTTTCGAGAAACGCTGTCTCGGCTGAGCTTTGCGCCTCTGATGCTTTCGGAAAAGTCAGGATGTGCGTTTGCCCAGTCTTCCACCAATACGTCGTAGCGATTCAAAAAAGAATTTTTCTCATCGTTGTACCGCCGTACCAGCTCGTCCAAGGCCTGAAAAACCTCTTCAGCCTTATCTGTGGGAACTGCCCAGCCTGATAAATACTTTACGCCTCGGGACTCCAGCAGGCTTTCAGCTTGATGCTTAAGTCTGTCAAAAACCCGCAGCGTTTCCGGATCGATGATTGCTTTCAGTCCAAGGGACTTTGCAACCTCTTTGGGAGGAAGCCGTCCGTTAGTTCCGAGAGCAAAGTCGATTTCTCTCATAGCCCTTGTTCCAGTCCACTGCTGAAATTCCGGAACAATGACCACAATTTTTTGAAGAAGATTTACTTTATTATCTTTCATGGTGAACTCCTAGTAGAGAGGGAGTTCACTCCTCTCCGGGAGTTATGAACTCCCGGTGGGGATTAGTTTTCAGTACCACATCGGCTCGGAAACTTTGAAAGATTGAATCTCTGCTTCAAGCTCCTCGTCAATGAAGTCTTTGGGAAGGTAATCTCCGGTCGACCGAATAAGCCAACTTTCCGTCTGATTTCCTCTGAAGGGATCGAGATCCTGCTCAGAGAGATTTTTTGACTTCAGAAAGCTCTTGTAGTCAACCTTTCCCTTGGTCAGTCTTTTTGTGAGAGCAACACCCGCAAAATCAGCAAGACGGTAGTCTCCCATCATCTCGCTAAGTTCTTTCTTGCACTTGTCACGAATCTTATTGAGATCATCAATCTCCGTTTGAAGCTCAAGGACGCGGTTATTGGCGTAGTTGAAATCAGAGGCTAAACGACACCACTTAGAAACATCCTCATCCTTTTTAGGAATGTAGATGTCTCTGACAGGATCTTTTGCCGGCTCCTTTCCTTTTTTGATATTCAAATTCCAAAACTCTTCTCCCCGCAACACAATGTCTTGGATCAAAGCGTCATTTCGAACGATCTCAAAGGTAAGGAGTTTCTGAGTTCCTCCGTCAAAAAAGACAAGCCAGCCTTTTGGACTGCCGGATACGAGAAGCTGATGCTGAACCTGGACTGAGTAATGCTTTGCAGCCTCACTTTCAAGTCCGAGATTCTTCACTTCTTCCAGAACCGAACTGCCCGGACATTTGAATTCAACAGGAGAACCATCACTGGCCAGCCCGTCAAATGATGCTCGGAAAATTGGATTCTCATCGTATTCAGCACAGGTAGGAAAGAGAACTTCGCCGAATTCAAACTCGAACAAAGATCTTGCGATCGCTTCGGTTTCTTTTCCGTAACGAACCAAGGGATTGTTCGAGAGATCGGGCGGCAAAGCCTTTTGTAATTTCTCGAGCCACAGCCTCCATACCGTTTTATAGGGACTTAGTCCGAGAATTACCGAACTTTCCGTTGCTGTTAATCCTTGACGCCTCCATTCGAGCCACTCTTTCGTTCCTTGCTCTAAATTAACGATCCTCATTTGAAACTCCCTGCAAAGTTGCCGGAGATGTTTCTTCAGGAAGGATTTCGTTCCCTTCAGGCAAAGAAGAAAGACTGAGTTCTTTGCGCTTAGCCGTTAAAACTTCCTTGGCATAAGCGCAATCTTCTTGAGAGAACTTCTCTTCAATCCATTGAAAAGCTCTTTCCCAGCCATCGTCTCTATTTTTGGCGTGCTCAATGAGCTTGCCGATCAGAGCGTCAAGCCGAGATTTCTCAAGAGAAGGTCTTGCCGGAATCTGCTGCACCAAAGGAATTTGGCTTTTCAGGTCAAAAGTAGTACCGCTGCCGTTAAAGCTCTCTTCCCCAAACGTATCTCCTTCGTCGTAGATACCTGTCAGACTGAACGCTAATCTTGCACATTGAATGAAACCGCGCGTTCTCAGCATTCGTCTAGGCCATTTTCTCCAAACAGAAGATTTTTCGTTAAAACACTCAACCATATACTCTTGGATGGTGACGGGATCTTCAACACCTTTGAGTTTGATAGAGCATTCAACGTATTCAGGCAGCTCACCGCCGTAGCAGTTGAGCTTGATTGTTGACTCCGAGAATTTGAAGGACATTCCGTTGAAGTCTTTTTGGTTCCGGACGATTTTGCACCATCCATCCAAACTGACAACAGGAACGACATCTCCGCCTTTTCCTCTAAACTCAAATATTTCACGATTAAAGGGATTAAGGCCAAAATTCTCGCAAACCAAAAGAAGAACCATGAGCTCTTCGTTCGAAGGGGCAACTCCGTCTGACTGTTTGAACACTTGGTTCATGAGGCAGGCCATGAGTTTCCCGGGCTCGACACCGAACTTAGAAGCTAATCTTGCGACCAGAGAGACGGTTTGAGCTTTTATTGCATTGTTTTCCATTTGAGGACTCCAAAAAGAAACGGAGAATCCTCTTCCCGCAAGGGAACGCAGATTCCCCGACGGGTTGATGAATAACAAAAGGTTAGTTAGACGAGTTCTTAGTCCATGCGTCGCCGAATACTGTTTCGCAAAGATTTAGAACCGCCCTGGCTTCTTCAGGCTCGGAACGTATTAGCAGCGATCTTTGCAGTCCATACTCAAGAGCATTGGGAGAGTTGCGAAAATCGTTGGAAATTTGTGCCCAGCGAAGCAGCGTTCTTGTTGACATGGTCAATGAAATCCTCCCCTCAGAAAACAAGGTTCTGATTTCGTTAGCCAAACGAACCATGGATGCAAGTACCGGCTTCATAGCAGGGACTGTCTTCGCAAGAAGTGTCTCTTCCACGTCCGGCGATTGATACCCGACTTCCAAGAATCTGAAACGATCCAAGAAAGCTAGGTTCAACTGTTGAACACCCATGTAGCGTCCTGTTCCGTCTCCGTTGCCGCAGCTGTTAGCAGTTGCGACGACTCGGAAAAGTGGGTGCGGATGAATAATTTCACCGGCGTTATCGGCCAAAACCAACGGACGGCCTTCCAGAACATCGTTCAGACCGGCGAGTTCTCCCGCATCGGCCAGATCGATTTCGTTTAAGACCAAAACATGTCCGTACTTCATGGCTTTTGCCAAAGGCCCGTACTGAAAAGTCATCTCAGGGGCTCCGCCTTCCTTCTGCGAAGAATAGGTGAAGTGGCCGGTGAGCTGGCTAAATTCGAATCGGTTGTTGAGCGTGAGAAGCTGAACAGGCCAATTCAATCGGGCGCAAACCTCATTGACGACGCTTGTCTTTCCGCTTCCGGTCGGACCGGTAATGAAAAGCGCGTCACCGTTGGGTTTCCGTAAAAAGGCGAGCAAATCTCTTAGGACTTCACGACGAAAAATGTAGTTGTCGTGCCGAACTGGGATTGCAGCGTCTTTATCGTTTGAAAAGCCGAGGATCATCAAAGACTTCGGCATCTTTATTTGATTTACTCCGTCATAGACGTTGGTAAATACTTCTGCACTGAAATACTTAAATTCAGGCTGTAAATTGCTAGGGTCTGGCATAGTTGCTCCGTTTAATGGGAGCTACGCCTTCCCTAACGGGAACGCTTGCTCCCGCGAGGGTTAAGGGCTGAACGAATTACTCGTTCGGTACAAGTTGATTTTGATGAGACGCTCAACTGGCGACCTGATTTTTACAACGCTTCAGAGGGTTGGTAATCCTTTTACATGTGGATTGACTTCATGGCAGAACTTCTGCGGATTTATCTTCCTTATTAGTTGTCTGAATCACAGGTTCCTGCTCCGGCACTGAACTTGGGAGCAACTCCGCCGATTTGTCGTTTTCGTCACTATTGGCTGTCGCAGCTTCCGACTCACTTCCCCCGGCGGTTTCCTCACTCGACTTGGGGAAGCTCCGACTTCTGATCTCTCGAATCTGGTTTACGAACTTTCTGAAGGCGTAGCACCATGACTTCGCTGTCTTATCACTCATTTCCGGACTGATTAGGTTGCTGATCTCCAGGAGCTCGGCTGTGACAATCAGTTCATCGAGAATAGAAAATAAATTTAGTGCCCTTAAAGAGAAGCTCGAACTTGCCTTAGCTTCAATGGTGAGAGTGTGGTCATAGCTGAGTACCGGCACCTCTTCGCCCATTCGATCTTTGAGGGTTTCTTTCATCTGGGACAGCGTGGCATTTAGTTCGGTGCTGAATGCAGAAAAAAGGCTTTCAATAAGGGCCTCATTTTCCCGAGCCTCTTTGGTTCGATTCTGAAGTCTGAGGACCTTAGTCGCCGCGTAAAGCTGTGAGTTCAGCTTATCAAAGGTTTTTTCAAAGAGTTTTTGTGCCTGGCAAGTCCGCAGCGTCAAGGAACGAGTCAAAAATGGACGAGAGTGCTCTTTGGCCGCCTTGTCATTGTGTTCAGAGATGTCGTCCGCCAATACCTGAGGAGTGGAAAGAGTATTTGAAGTCATGATGGAGTCCTAAATATTTTTCTGAAGATTGAAAATTGGCAGCCCCGCAAAGGCGCAAAGCAAACCAATAGTTACCAGAAGTCCCTCCGGAGGAAACGAGAAAGGAAGAAAAATTAACAACAACGTTGCCAAAAGTAGGAAATGCAAGAATGTTGAAGATAACTTTAACTTCCAAGGGGACATATAGAGAAAAGTTTCCTTGGCGAACCGTCTTTCGATCCCTGCGAATAGAATCGAAATAAACAATGCCGGAAGCAACAATACAAACCAATAGGTTGTTGCAGTCAGTCTGAAAAGTACTGTCAGTATGTAGTACTGAAGCTCATACCAACTATGACTAAGTTTTTCTCCCCATTTCCTAAACGGAGCTTTTTCACTGTTCGGAACACGAAAGCTAAATGAGTCAGTGATGAACCGGTACCCTGACTTATAAATATCAGAACTCATAGCTATAGGAATCTCAGACAGAGATGGTCCGAGCAGTTTATATGTTGCAGCCACTTCCCCTTGCCACTTCTGTTTTGGAGTCTGTCCGTTAGAGAAAGCCAAACAAAAGAACATCCCCAGCATCATGGCTACGAAAAATATGGAAACAAGGCTGCTGCGTTTTTTATCGCTCATTTCGTTGTCTCCCAGTCCGGAAAACTCAGGTACGGCATTCGGGTCTTAACGACATGGCCGCCGCTTATTACGGCAAAGCACTCTCCGTTAGGTAGAGAAGAGAGAATTTCCGGCGGCACCAATTCACTTTCAGATTCTGAAACTCTTTCGCTTAACGAACCTCCTTGCGAATAAAAAGAATCCGCAGATGTCGACACTGAGTGGCTAACCATGCGACTTTTTACTGTCGACTTGGTGATTCGCTCTGCAAAATAACGATGAGTTTCTCCATCGTTGGAGCGCATACAAAGAAGGTTGTTTAAGTTCCCCAAAACTTTGTCCGCTTCCGCCTTATTTCTCGTCCTGGCGATAAAGTCCGAGACCGTCTGGGTGGCTAAACAGGTAATAAATCCGGCTCCCCGCCCTTTATTTAGCAACTGGATAAAAGGTTCACTCAAGACTTCACTTGCTTCGTCCACGTAAAGAGCTACCTTACTGAGTTGACCTTTCCCATACGCATATCGAGATCCGGCAAGAGCTGTCAGGTCAGAAAGAATTAAAGAGCCGACAATTCGGGATAGGTCAGGATCCTTCATTGCGTGCAAAGACACGAGAAGTATCCATTGATTATCAACAATGTCTCTTAGACTTAAGGTTCTTTCTGCCGTAACATCTTCCGGGTCCAAAAGTTTGCCGATGTCTCCGGTTGCAAGTTTTTCAACAACCTGAAAAACCATAATCGCGCGCTTATAAATGAATTCTTCATCGTAGTTTGCAAACTTAATGACAGATTCAACATCATCGTTCCTATCAAACTCCCTGTAGGCGTTCAAATAGGTCTCCACTTTGTCTTTTTTGTGAATTCGAATATCAGTACATAAATTCTTGAAACGTTCTTTGCCTAGGGCCTCTTTGAGGTACCCCTCTAGGCAATCAACAAGTAGTTTTTCTCGATTGTTAATGTAGTAATAAATCCTTTTGAAGGAGAGCGGTTTATTTGCGATTGAAATTCCTTGGCAGACCGTCTTCAAAAAAGATTCTCCCATTTTGCTGAATTCTGAATTTGCAGTTTCTTTTGGAAGACAGTCGCAAATTCTTGTCGCAACCTCTGTAGGGCGAGAACAATTTGAGAACAGGTCAAGATGAATGGAGCGTTCAGGATATGCAAGATCGAATTCAAAAATACCCTTTGTATCGCCGCTTCTCTTTTTGCACGAGAAATAGACAGCATTGCGGATATCCTTATCCCCCTTGGGATCGATAATAACGACCGAGAGATAAGCCAAAATATCTTGAGAGATAAAAATGATCATGGTTTGGGTCTTTCCGGCACCAGCCCCGCCCACAATCAACATATGACCTGGTCTATGAGAAGCTTTTTGCCAAATTGCGTTTTCTTCCGGAAGCAGCGCAGAAATCCATTGTTGTCCTGGGGCCTGGATAAGGAAAGATAAGTCCTGTCTAAGAGCAAATAGGCTTTTAGCCGGATGGGAGACCCATTGTCTAAGATTCTTCAAACTTTTAAGGATCATCCTTCTTTTGATGAATTTTCTTTGTAAGGATGAGGCATCGCATTTCAAAAAATCACTTGCCTCCTGGCATTGAGAGGGCTGCCAGGAACCTCCCTGTCCCAGATATAGAGCACCGTCTTTACCTTCTTTCTCCAAATAGTTAATAAAACTGTCTGCGCTGGTTTGAGGAAAACTTATCTGAGAGATCCGGCTTTTCAAAGATGCAACAGCGTCAAGTTTTCGGCGGGATAAAAACATTCCAAATGAGGAAGCGATGCAAACAGGCAAACAGAGTAACTGCGGAATGCTTTCTACCCATGCCGCGGCAGCATACCCTGTAGTCGTCAATAGGCAGAGGTAAAACTGACAAACAAAGCTGTCATGGTGTTTAAGTATTTGTACTCGACTGATTTTTTTATTCACGGTTTTTCTCTAGAAAACAAATGAGGTTCTTTTCTGAGTCAAAGCGAATCTTGTCCTTTGCATCCCCAAGAGCAAGAAACACTTCAAAACTTTTTCCACTTATGGAATGATCTCGAAGAAACTGCTCTAGGTCTTCAGAACTAAAAACGAGATAAGGTTCTGCGGATGGGATTTCTTTCAGTCGAAAAATCGAGGTGAATCCGTCACGCGCTTTCAAGAGTTCTGATAGGGCCCCCCTACAATCGTTCTTTGCCTTTTCCGCTATAGACAAGTCAGCAGTTTTTTCAACAACTTTCTTTGTGAGAGCCGGCTTTGCTCGAAAGTCGAGATCAGAGACCTTTTTGAGCTCCTTTTCCGGATTATTAGGATCGAACCGATACTCTTCAGTAATCCAAGAACGTAACCGCTGGGGATATTCTCCCCATGGGAATAAAGTATCCCAACGGACAAATCGAAGTGCCTTAACTCGGCGAATACGCCCCTTTTCTATTTCAATGTCGACAGGCCAGACATACGCAATCCTGCCATCCTCCTCCCAAGAGAACGGCGTAATTGCCTTAGCTGTGCTTAAACAGTCAATGACTCCTTCAACAGTGGATGGCGCACACGTAAGGCCTTTGTAAAGCATATAAGAACGGATTTTTTCAACGATCTGTTCACTTAAAACCAAAAGGGGGCCGGAGCGAGTGCAATATATGTCGCTGTCGGCAAGATTTATTGAAATTTTTCCTTGAGTTTGAAGTTGTCTAAGGACTTCTACATAAAAGACAGTTTGAGGAGCAGTAATTCCACAGACACAATCTGCGGCGTCTGTCACGCAGCGGTCGAGCATCTCTTTCTGAACTACTTTGTTTTCGGCTGCGTCTATAACCTCTTTTAAAGGACCCGTTTTATCAACGAGGCAGTCCTTGATCAGTTTCAGAATCGGGACCTCGGTGTTTTCTAGAAGCTCCTGAAGATCCTTCGTTAGGAGATACTTCAAAAATAGTGCATACGAATAATTTTCATGCTCTTTATGAATTCGGTCTTTATTCCAAGTTAACCAGATTTTTTGACTCTGGTTCTGTGTACTCCACGTTTCAAAATCATAGAGTTCCGGCTGCCACTTCTGCCCTTTTTCATTAGTGATGGTGATGTCTTTAAGCTTTCCCAAGTCGTGTGCTAACTCGCCAGTAAAAGCAGTAAACCGGATCAAACATTGGTTGTTGAAGGTTTGAGCATAAGTTGCAGTTGGTAATCGAGTATTTTTGGCAAATTGAGCGGCTTGTGCAGCAGCCTTTAAAGAGTGGATAAATAATCCGCCTGGGAAAGAAGAATGATGATTCTCGCTGGCTGGAACAAGATATATAAGCTGAACAAATCGCCTGATGACACCCAGAAGAATGCTCCTTAGAAAAGGATTATTTTCTCCACTAGGAACATTATCGAGGGCATAGTCGATATCAGGCCAAAATGCCTTAATGATCTGCTCAGAACTAAAAAGAACGCCGGATAGATCTCTTGGCTGCTTCTTTATATCTTCGCTTGTGTAGATTCTTTCCTCCAAATGGCTTTCTTGATGAGGTTTGTCAGCGCCTGTCTTATTCGGTTTCTGGAACAGGCCGAACCAAGTTCTGAGTTTGTTAGTCTTCATCGATGTTCTCCTTTGATCTGAGACCTTTAATAACAGCTATGTTTTTAACGATCCTGGAGAGCGCAGCTTCCTGCTTGCGTAAACTGCACAATTTTTTCTCTGTCGCTTCTCCTGCGATTTGCGCCCAAAGCGGCTGATCTCTGAATGTCCCGGGAGAAATCGACTTCGTCTTGTTGTTGATCTTTATGTGCTTAGAAGTAAGGCAAACCTTTGCCTTAACAATGGAGCCGTTCTCTTTCTTGATGTGGGCGAGATAGCTTTTCCCTGGTCCGTTGTTTTTCTTAACTGTTGGATGAAGAATTGCAGAGTGGTATCTCTTGACAATTTTTTCCCATGAAAAGGAGGGAGAGCCACCACCTCTCATCCTAACGCGAGGACTGATCGAAGCTTGCTCCTGTGTGAAGTTGGTTTTCTTGAGCGTCCGAAAATATGGGTTTGAAACTATAAGACCTTCTTCGAACAGAGCTTTCCTTGCAGCCTTAACGTTTTTCCATATCTTTTGCAGCGCATCCTCTATATCGGAAGAATGTTCGGCACTCTCAATAAAATTATTTTGTTGCATCTTATGCCCTCATAAATTTATTCATTGCGGACGCGAAGTAGGAGCGGTCCGAAATTAAGTAGCGATTCTTGTTTTACACGGTCAGCACTCTGCTTGGACACGGTCTCAGTAAGTTAGTATTACTTGGGACTTCTTGGCATTAACTCAACGGTTGTAGAAGGAGTTTGCTGTGGTCTTTTGAAAGCTTCTGTTTGAACGCTGCCAGATTTGAATTTTTCAATGCTATTTCAATTCCCAGCTTATTTTCAGTACAAGAGAATTTACGTGTGCGTTTGGAAAGGTTAAGAGAGCAGACCTGCTTTCATCTTGAGGCGTTCTTTCTCAAACTTTAAAACTTCAAAAACAGAAATAAAGGCTTTTAGGAAATCTAAACACCCCTAAAAAGAGGCTTTGATATTCCGCTAATTGATGGTTTCTTACGGCTTATAGTTGGCATAATCTGATGTGAAAAGACGCCGGCCTTGGGTTCGTTACTTCTTTTATTGACTTATGTTCTTCTTATTTTCGAGGTTTGATTTCTCTTAGTGAAAACTCCGTTCGTGCAAGAAATTTCATCGAGGTTGTGTAGCAAATCGAAATCACTTTGGGAGAGATCTGATTCACTCAAGTCACTTAACTTGTTGAATTCTTTTGTTGTCAAAACAATTTCAACAAATTGGCTCCAGAAACACGCTTGGAGACTTTCTGATCTGAAAGATGGCAAGAATTAGCGAAAGCTCCATCCACTCTCATTTCTTCAAACTGAGAGATGCTACATGGCAAGGAGTTTAGGTTTTAATAAAAGAACGCCAAGAGAATCGCCCTTGGTTCGGTCAAACGGCTCGCCCCTAATAATCGCGTCGATTACTATTTCAATTCGGTTTCGTTCTGGGCCAGAATGCCGCTTTGCCCAGAGGATTGGTTCCATTTTATTACTATGCACAGTTTGAAAACATAGCCCGCAACCAGTCAGCTTTCAGCTCTCCATCGTCTTAATAACCAAAATAACCAACATCCACCGCACGGTCAAAAATTGAGTAGAGAAGTTCAGGAAAGCGTTTTGTCTGTTGCTTGACACATGAAGTTCCGTGAAAGAATTCAACAAGCAATTGTATTTTCCAGGCGGTTATAATTCAGGCGGATCCTCTTATAGCGGAACAGTTTTTGAGGGGTGGATTGAAGGGCTAAAGCGAAGTGGTTTATAACATTTTGATTTTAAAGTGTTTCAGGTGAATCTCACTCCGACCAGAATTCCACCCGGGTGTTCAGACGAACATCCGGGTTTTATTTTTTCCCGTAATTCAAATAAATAATCAGAGGAAAGAGGATCAGGCCCGATGCCACAATCACTGCCTGATATCCAAACCAGCCCGAAAGTGCTCCGGCCGCAAACGGCCCTAACGCCATACCGGCGTGTCCTGTTAGAAAATTAAATCCGAACACTTCGCCCTTCTTATCCGGCGGACATTCTGTCGAGATGATCGAATTCACTAAAGGAATTAGGCCGGCGATAGCAAATCCGGCGATGAATCGCCAAACACCGAATTCAAACGGAGTGCGACCTAAGACCTGGGCAGAGATTAAAAGGCCTGCAAAGAACAGAGAGCAGGAAAGCACTTTCAAAAATCCGAACTTCTGCCCCGCTGCTCCGAGAATCGGAGATGCGATCATGATCGAAATCGCGCAAACGGAAAATATCGTCCCCGAAAGCATCATGATGTTGTCCATGCTTCCCTGAAGCTGAGCAATGTAGAGCGGCAGAATTGGCTGAGCTGAGAACAAAGACGCGTGGATCACTGCGCACGCCATCAGCATCTTAAAGATCGCAGGCTGACGAATAACACTCCAGTCGAACCAATTCCTTGAAGTAACTTTAATCGTCCTTGGCTTTTCTTTAATGCAAAAACCAATGAGTAAAGAAATAAGACCCAGAGCGACGGACGCTACGAAGAAAGATTCACGCATTCCGAAATAATCTGCCAGCACACCGCCCACAAATGGTCCCACGACCGCTCCGACTGTCATACCGCCCTGCATCAACCCCATAGACAGACCTGTTTTACGGGCAGGAATTGAGGCAGCTAATAGAGCTAACAAGGCGGGATAAAGACCGGCGCACAAACCTTGGAAAAACCGCGCAGCAAACAGCTGCATCGGGGTCTGAACAATGCCGCACAGTGCATAGCTGATCGTCAGACCGATCGAAGCTCTTAACGCCATGAGTTTGCGGCTTTTACGGTCCGCGAGGACGCCCCAGACGGGGCCAAGCAGTCCGCTCACAAAGAAAGTCACCGCAAAAACTGCACCTGACCACATGTCGACTTCAGAAGCCTTAGCTCCGAGTTCAGAGGATAGATACACCGGCAAAAACGGCGTAATCATCGTGAACGACATATCCATCAAGAATGCGCTGGCGACTAAGATCGTAAGCGTTACTACCCACGGCACGAGAGCCCCTCCTTCTCTTGATCTTTTTAAGGATTATGCGCTCGAAACGGGCAGTTTTAAACATTTCACGAGAACCGAAAAATTTCCTTCGTTATAAATCGGAGTGGTAAACATCTAATGGCAGAATAGTCAAAATATCTCTGGATTCTAAGCTGATGAAACTCGTCACTAAATTTGCTGCGTCCTTAGCCGCTCTTGGCCTTTCTTTTAATGTTCTTGCTGCAGAACTGAATGTTTACGCTTCCATGCCTGAGAAATATGCTTCTCAGGTGCTGGAGCAGTTCACTAAAGACACGGGGATCAAAGTCAACTTCTTAAGACTTTCTTCCGGTGAAGTTCTGTCTCGACTCCAGGCAGAAAAAAGCAATCCTCAAGTCGATGTTCTTCTAGGAGGACCGGCAGACTACCTCGAAGTCGCCAAGAACGAAGGACTGACGGCGCCTTATAAACCTAAAGGCTCTGATTTCATTCCGGCTGAATTTAAGGACCCTCAAAATTATTGGACCGGTATCGGCATCATGCCGCTTGCCTTCATCACGAATAACAACTTTCTTAAAAAGAACAACCTGAAGGCTCCAACTTCCTGGCAGGATTTTCTGAAGCCTGAATACAAGGAAGGTCTTATTCTGGCTGATGCCCGAACCTCCGGCACTGCGACGGAACGCCTCTTTTCTTTAGAAAGAGTATTCGGACGTCAAGATAGTATCGATTTCCAGAAAAAACTTCACAAGAACGTTCAGATGTACACCAAGAGCGGAGCATGGCCTGCCTTGCGTGTCGGTGACGGACTGGCAGCCGCTGCCATGGTTTACTTGCCTGATGCGCTGGACATCCTCCAGTTAGGCTATCCGGTCACGATTTCTTATCCGAAGGAAGGCGTTACTTTCGGCATCGAAGTTGTCTCCCTTTTAAAGGGAGCCAAGCATCCTAAAGAGGCAAAAGAATTTTTAGACTGGGCCACTTCACCTAAGCTTGCTGAATTTCTTATCAAAAACAAGATTAGGTATGTTCCCACACGTACGGACGTCAAAGTTGACGATCCCGTGCTGGACCTAAAGAACATCCGTATGCTCAGCGTCCCCTTATCTGAAAAAGGCCGGCTGCGCGAACAGCTAACGAAAGACTGGATTGATCAGGTCTTACAGGCTAAATAAGACGTTAAATTAGAATTCCGGCGGCTTTTTAAAAAGAAAAACAAGCCGCCTTCAATTTAATAATGGGCGCACTCAATCATGAAAGTAATCGGTCTGACAGGCGGAATTGGGTCCGGCAAAACAACAGTTTCAGACTTGTTTGGCGAATTAGGAATTGATGTTGTGGACGCCGATGTCGTCTCTCGACAATTAACTGCCGTAAACGGCGGAGCAATGCCGGAAATCATTAAACAGTTCGGGCCTGAGGCAGCTTCTCCTGACAGCTCCATGAATCGAAGGTTCATTAGGGAACTGGTGTTTTCTGATCCTGAAGCTAAAACCGTTCTGGAAAATATCTTGCATCCTCTAATCCGCAAGGAATGTCAGCGCCAACTAGACGCTTCACAGTCCCCGTACACAATCTTAAGCGTCCCGCTTCTTATTGAAAGTCCTTTCTGGCGTTCTTCAATTAATCGACTGCTGGTTGTTGAAGCGCCTGAAGCTCTGAGAATCGAAAGAGTCATTCAAAGAAGCAAGCTAACGCCCGAAGGTGTAAAGAAGATTATTTCAACTCAGGCGACAACCGCGCAAAGACTCGATGCTGCAGATGACGTCATTGAAAATATAGGTACTCGCGAGATGCTGAAAGCTTCTGTATTAAAACTTCATTTGATGTACCTTTCCTTGAGTAAGCAAGACTAGAGTTGGCTCTCAGTCAGTTGTATGGAACCCGCTGTCTCGCAGTGAGAGATACAACAGCGTATTTTCTTAGTCTTAACCTTCTGTTTGTGTACAATCGTGAGAGAGAATCCCCTGGTATTTTTGCGTTATTTCTGAGAGATTTTTCGATAGCCGAACGCCTTCGGCGGTAATCCTTTCCATTACCGACCGTTAAGGGGAAAATATAAAATTATTCTAGGACTGCGAGAGATTGGAATGACCGAAACCTTATTACGATATGAGTTTCCCTCCAACGAAAAACTTCGTACTTTTTTGAGACTGGCTGATCTTTTTAAACAGCTGACATGGTTCGCTCAGCAGGAAAATTCAAATGATCACCGGGCTGCCATCATTAAGTACTTTGAGATTCAAGAGGTTACGACTCGTGGAGATCAAAAAAATGACCTCCTGCACGAACTCGCTCGCTTCCGCTCCTGCCTGGAACCTCTCGCAAATAACGACAATGTCGACCAGGAGTCTTTAAAAGAAACCTTGGACAAGCTCCAAGCCAGCAGAGCCGAATTAAGCTGCGTGGGCGTCAGAATCTCCCATCTCTCCAGCCAGAACGAATTCCTTAAAACAGTCGGACAGCGCTCAGGCATTCCTGCCGGAACCTGTGAATTCGACGTCCCTGTTTACCACCATTGGCTTCACCTTTCGGCTGAAGAACGCAAGCACTATCTCAATGAGTGGATAAAGCCCCTGCTCCCCTACAGCAACGCCATCGATTTGATTTTGAATCTGCTGCGCGGCACAGCTGAGTTAAATGACGTGGAAGCGATCAAAGGCTCTTACCAGAAAGACCTTCAGGGCAAAACGTTTACACTGCTCCAAGTGTTTGTGGATCCTAAACTGAATATGATTCCGAAGATCTCCGCGAACCGTTATCTCCTTTCGGTTCGTTTCTCCGGCGCCAATTTCGGCAGCGGTCCGATCGCGGAAATTCCCGAGGTGATGCCTTTCCGCCTCGGTTTATGCAATATGTAGTAAAAATGGCAATTAAAGTTAAATGCCCGACCTGCGGGCGTGAATGTGAATACTCAGACAAGAACCCATATCGTCCTTTCTGCTGCGAACGTTGCCGCTTAATCGATCTCGGCGCGTGGGCAGAAGGGAAATATTCCATCAAAGATAAACCGATGGAAGGCGACGACGATCTTGATATCTCTGCCGATGCACTCGCCACCGGCAAACTCGCCGCACATAAAGCTGACCTAGAGAAGTAGAACTACTTTCTCGCCGTCACCTGCGCTAGTACCGGTTCCGTCGCCGGCAAAATCGGATGTGGTAAGTCCTCTAAGGTACAGAATCGATATGTCTGTCCTTCGAGACATTTCAGCTCTTCAGGATTCAAACGGCAATGCTGGAAATGCAAATGCACGGTGGCATGAGGATACGTGAACACCGTTGAATAAACCTCTCGGCAATCAGTTACCTGAACGCCGAGTTCTTCTTTCATTTCACGGACAAGCGCTTCCTCAAGAGTTTCTCCGGCTTCGACTTTGCCGCCCGGAAATTCCCAGTAGCCCGCATAGACTTTGCCTTCGGGACGCGAAGTCATCAGAAAACGTCCGTCTTTATCAAAAGCCACGGCAACAACCACTTCGGTCGGTTTAGTTGTCATGCTCAGTCTCCAAATGCATTCTTCCTGCCCAGTCGCGTGCAAACTGGTAAGCCACACGGCCGGAACGAGAACCGCGCTGCAGTGCAAACTGCAATGCTTCGGTTTGCCATCTGTCGGAGATTTCTCCGCCGAAATGTTTTGTCCAGCCTTCGGCGACCGCTAAATATTCTTTTTGAGAGAACGGGTAGAAGCTCAACCAAAGACCGAAACGCTCGGATAACGACATCTTTTCTTCGATCGTCTCAGCCGGATGGAGTTCGCCGTCTTCGTCCATGCTGCTGGCAAGGTTGTCCTGCATTTTCTCCGGCATTAAGTGACGACGATTGGATGTTGCGTACACCAGCAGATTGTCTCCGGTCGAAGCCACGGAGCCGTCCAAAATCGCTTTCAGTGCTTTGTATCCGCCTTCTCCGAATTCAAAAGACAAATCATCGCAGAAGACAATAAATTTTTCGGGTCGATCGGCGATGCGCTGAGCAATGTCGATCAGATCCTTTAAATCTTCTTTGTCCACTTCAATGAGACGCAGTCCTTGATCTGCAAACTGCTTCAAACACGCACGGATAAGAGAGGATTTTCCGGTGCCTCGCGCACCGGTTAAAAGAACATTATTTGCGGGCAAACCTCGAACAAACTGCTCCGTGTTTCTGAGTAATGCGGCTTTCTGCTGATCCGCATTCTTAATCGAATCCGGATCTACGAGTGCGACTCGATGAATCGGCTCGAGGACGCCGTAGGACATGCCCAAGTATTGTTTGCGGCGCCACCGAAAAGCCGCCGCACTCCAATCCACTTCATCCTCGATCTTTGGAAGAAGGATTTCCAGTCGATCGAGAAGACGTTCCAGTTTTTGTTCGAGTTTTGCGTCTGCCATCTCTTTTTTAGCTTCTGTAGTCTGCGTTGATCGAAACGTAATCGTGAGAAAGGTCTGTGGTCCAAACGGTTTCGCAGGCATCTCCACGGCCAAGGCTGATACGAACCGTGATTTCGTCCTGACTCATCACGGCAACGCCCTGCTCTTCCATGTATTCAGGCGCACGGCTACCGTTCTTAGCCACTAAGACATCGTCCAACCAAAGAGAAACTTTCGTTGCGTCCAAATCCGGAATCTTGGAGTTCCCGACCGCGGCCAGGATACGCCCGAGGTTAGGGTCGGAAGCAAAAAAGGCTGTCTTAACCAACGGAGAATGAGCGACGGCGTAAGCAACTTTCAGAGCTTCCGCCTCGTTCTTTGCATCTTCCACCGTAATCGTGATGAACTTGGTTGCACCTTCTCCGTCGCGAACCATGGCTTGAGAAAGCTTTTGGCCGACTTCAATCAGAGAGTCCAGCAAATCATCAAAGCGCGGATCGTCCATGCTTTCAATCGGACGAGCATTGCTGCAGCCGGTGGAAATTAAAACAAAGGAGTCGTTCGTGGAAGTATCGCCGTCAACCGTAATGCGGTTGTAAGAGGCATCCGCAACCATCTTGACGACCTTACCGATTAAGTCCTGACCGATGGCAACGTCTGTTGCAATGAAACCCAGCATCGTAGCCATATGCGGCTCGATCATGCCGGATCCCTTACTGATGCCGGTAATCGTGATTTCGTCGTCATCCAGCATGACACGCTGAGAAACGCATTTAGGAACCGTGTCCGTCGTCATCATCGCTTCGGCTGCCGCAATCCAGTTTGTTCTGGATAAATGTTTAGCGGCTTCTTCCACGCCTTTAAGCAAGCGGTTCATGGGAAGCGGTTCCATGATGACACCGGTTGAGAACGGAAGAACCTGCATCGGAGAGCAGTCGAAGATATCTGCGACCTTTCTGCAGGTTTCCTGAGCATCTTGGAGACCTTGTTCGCCAGTGCCTGCGTTTGCTATGCCGGTGTTGACGACTAATGCTCTGATGTTATTCGTTTCAGCTAAGTGAGCCCTGCAAACCTGAACGGGCGCAGCCGCGAAGCGATTAGAAGTAAACACGCCTGCGACACGGGAGCCTAATGCCAACTCAACCACTAGAACGTCATTGCGGTTGGGTTTACGGATATTAGCTGCCGCAACGCCGAGGACAACTCCGGGAACCGAATAAATCTCAGACGGTTCGGGCGGGAAGAGATTGACTGCCATATTGCTTTTCCTTTGTTAGAAAAATCTTTTGATTTAGTTTTTCGATTTTAGAGCACGAATAACGGCCAAAAGAAAACGGCCCAAGGTGTTTTCACCGAGAGCCGTCTTTCCGTTAATTCAGATTAACGAAGCTTGCCGTGGCAGTCTTTAAATTTCTTGCCGCTGCCGCAGGGACACGGATCATTGCGTCCGACATGTGCGAACGGATCTTCTTCCTGAGAAAGGGCTTCTTGCTGAGCGGGAGCCTGAGCTTCCTGCTGAGCAGCAGCGACTTCTTCAGGTTCCGGCTGACGAATCTGAACATTCATCAGAACACGGGTGACATCAGCACCGACAGTCTCAAGCAAGTTGGCAAACAGTTCAAAGGCTTCGCGCTTGTATTCCTGTTTCGGCTGTTTCTGAGCGTAGCCGCGGAGATAGATACCCTGACGGAGCATGTCGAGCTGGCTGAGATGCTCTCTCCAGCGTTGATCCAGGAACTGAAGCAGAACATTGCGTTCAAACTGTGCAAAAGCTTCGTGACCGACTAAAGCGACTTTTTCGTCATAAACCTTGTTGGTTGCTGCAAGCAGCATATCCAGAAGTTCCTGGTCGTCGGAGCTTTCGGATTTTTCCAGCGTAGCCTTAAGGGGAACATCCAGATTCCACTGTTCTTTCAGCTCTTTTTCTAAGCCTTCAAGATCCCACTGCTCTTCGACGGTATCTGCCGGAACATAGTGGCGGAACAGGCTGGGGAAGTATCCGTCGCGAAGTTCCTTCACGGGGCCGGACACATCTTTGTTTTCCAGAATTTCGTTACGCAGAGCGTAGATTTCCTTTCTCTGATCGTTTGCCACGTCATCGTATTCAAGCAGCTGCTTACGAATATCGAAGTTGCGGGATTCGACCTTGCGCTGAGCGGTTTCAATGGAGCGGGAAACAATACCTGCTTCAATAGCTTCGCCTTCAGGCAGGCGCAGCTTGTTCATCAAAGCCTGCATCTTTTCGCCGGCGAAGATTCTGAGCAGCGGATCTTCCATGGACAGATAGAAGCGGGAAGAACCCGGGTCACCCTGACGGCCGGAACGTCCGCGCAGCTGGTTGTCGATACGGCGTGACTCATGGCGCTCCGTACCGATAATCTTAAGACCGCCCAGTGCCTTGGTCTCCTCGTCCAGCTTAATATCCGTACCACGGCCAGCCATGTTGGTGGCAATGGTAACAGAACCGTGGATACCTGCATCTGCTACGATTTCGGCCTCCAGCTCATGGAACTTGGCATTCAGCACTTTATGGGGAATTCCCTTTTTAGTCAGCATCTTGCTCAGAAGCTCGGAAGTCTCAATGGCAATGGTACCCACCAGAACAGGCTGTCCCTTCTCATGTGCTTTCTCCACCTCATCCACAACTGCTTTGTATTTTTCTTTCTTTGTCTTATATACAGCATCCTCCAGGTCCTTACGAATCATAGGCCTGTTGGTGGGGATGACGATAACGTCCATGGCATAGATGTTGCGGAACTCTTTTTCCTCGGTCTGGGCAGTACCTGTCATACCGGCCTTCTTGGTGTACTTGTTGAAGAAGTTCTGGAATGTTACGGTAGCCAGGGTACGGGACTCGCGGCGCACATTTACATGCTCCTTTGCCTCGATTGCCTGATGGAGTCCGTCGGAATAACGGCGGCCGGGCATAATA
>ERZ860059.680-NODE-680-length-18897-cov-2.008332_pt1 | contig 18897 bp, 10 predicted proteins | sample MGYA00510113_ERZ860059 | MGnify/ENA primary metagenome ERZ860059 (study PRJEB30046, sample SAMN00715190) | human gut metagenome | study: EMG produced TPA metagenomics assembly of the A metagenome-wide association study of gut microbiota in type 2...
ATCCGGTCACCTTGATGGAAGACGTGAAGGAAGTGTTGCAACTGTCATGGATAGAGCCGGAGTTTGTGATTCGTCCGAAAATCATGGAAGGAAAGGGAGTCGCTAATTTGCAGTTCGGCATCAATAAGGCGAATATAGACCTTTTGATGGGAAATAATCGAAAAGAGCTTGACGACATGGTACATACTCTTTCACCTGTCCTGAAAGATACACTGGCTACATTACCATCGTAGGTATGGCTTCGGCTGACGGTTCATTAGCATTCAACACTTCGTTGGCACGCAACCGTGCGGCATCCGCCAAACAATGGTTGGTTGGCCAATTAGATATTGAGCCAAAGACACAACGGTTAATCTCCGTCGATTCACGTCCTGAAGGTTGGGAACCTGTTCTTACGGCAATGGTTGCCGATGGAAATGCTGATGCAGCGGCAGTAAAGAATATACTCGAAAAATATAAGAACGAGAACGACGATGTACAGGAACGGCACATCCGCCGCCTTCCCTGCTGGAACGAGATAAAGAACAAATATTTGCAAAAAGACCGCAAGGTGGAGTATGTATATACCTATATATTGAAAAGCTTTACAAGCGATGCTGAATTACTGAATATGTACGGCAAGCGTCCCGATGCGTTCAATGAGGAAGAATTGTTGAGAGTAGCTACTTTGGCGGATTCTCACGACAAGAAGAAAGAGGTCTATCAAACCATACAGAAGTATTTCCCCGGATCGCAGATTGCCGCCAACAACCTGGCTGTACTCTATCTGCGTGAGGATAAAGAGGACAAGGCCCGTGAGGTGTTGTCGGCATTGACCGAGCATTCTCCCGAAGTGCTCAACACACTCGCAGCAAGCTACGTGTATGCCCATGATTATGAGAAAGCCATAGAACTATTACAGCATGTGGAACTTCCCGAAGCCCGTTACAACTTGGGATTGCTCCAGGCAAAGAAGCGCCAGTTCAATGAAGCTTATGAACTTCTTCGCCCGTTTGCCGACGTGAACAGTGCTATCATCGCATTGAGTGTCAATAAGAATGAGGATGCGAAGGCAATCCTTACACCTTTAAAAGATAATACTCCGGTGGCAGAATACGTCCGTTCTATCACAGCGGCTCGCCTACAAGAGAACGAACAGTTCTACCTGCATATCGGTCCTGCGTGTAAAGATACGAAATTACGTAAACGTGCGGTTACAGAGCCGGATTTCTACCGTTATCATGCCGATGACAGGTTTCAAACATTGATAAACAAAAGATAAGGTCATGATGAAGATAAAAATAACATACCTCCTTTTGGCGTTCACCCTATTCGGCACGAGTTCGTGTGTGCGTGACGAGATACTTCCCTGTCCACCGTTGCAAGTCAATGTCACGGTGAAAGACAAGAATTATTTCAATGTGGATAAAGTGGCGCTGGAAGAGAGAAAGAGTGAAGATCTCGCTTTCAAAGCGTATGTACCTACACTCTATTACCAGCTTCGTGATGCCATCACGGGTGAAGTAGTAGAAGAACAGGGTGTATTCGAGGTTACGGGAGATGAAAAGGCTTTTCCTATCACCTTTTGCGATTGCATTCCGCATGGCAAGTATGTACTGACCGTGTGGGGAGGACTGAAAGACAACACGCCACTGGGCGATGATTCGCTTTCGGCCATATTGCACGCAGAGGAACAAGAAGGCGACGATTTCTATCTGACCAATGACACACTGGTTTATGATGCATGGAACTACGATTATACGGTGGAAATGGAACGCACCAAAGGCAAGCTTGTCATTCAGGTGGAGAACCTGCCGGAGGAGGTGAACTATTCAGATAAAACGGTAGGTGGATTATTTCAGAATTTGGATTGTGAGTTCAATTATACCAATCAGACAATAGTACAGACAAAAGCTGAATGGGAAGCAATACCTGTAGTCGTTACAAAGACGGTACTCTCTCCATCAGTTAAAGAGAAAGGGGCAATAGTTAGTGTGAACTTCTACGATGACCCGCAGCGAATTACGCCGACACTGACACCGAAAGACGTGAATGTTACGATGAAACGGAATGAACTGACGGTACTGAGGTATGTATATGATGATGGGAAATTTGTCATTTATATATTAGTAAATGATAATTGGGAAATGCTTCATGGTATGGAAATCGATTGATTTTAGACAGATATTTTTTAAATTAAATTTTTAACAAAATGAGAACAAAAAATTATTTATTAGGTGCATTAGCAACCGGATTGTTGCTATTCACAGGGTGTAGTAATGATGAAGATATTACTACTGGTAATGGAAATGAAAATGCGGCTCAAGCATTTGTACTGCAAGTGGCAAGTTCAGGAGATGGACTCAGCACCCGTGCGGGACGTCCTATGCTTAGTTCGGAAGCAAAACAAACGATTGAGAATGTCAAGATTATCATCTGTAGTGGTTCCACAGTGAAGTATGCTAAAGATATTGCGGATTGGAATACTTCAGGTTCAACAGCTTACACGACCGGAGGTCATGGTCGTGAAAAGACTATTGAAATCCCAACCGCAAATAAATTAGCCGCAGGAACTTATATGGTGTACGCTTTTGGCTATAGCAATAGTAGTGATTACGATTTGGCAGCTATAACAGCTATTGGTGATGGCGCTACATCTGGTACTTTTAATGCTAATACGACTCTTTCCTTTAAAACAGATGCAACGAATAAAATTGGAGAAGAAATCTTTGCAGGTTCTTATGAACTGACAGTTGTAGAGGGTGAAGGATTTAAAAAACCGGTTGTTTTAAACCGTCAGGTTGCAGGTACATTCGGTTATGTAAATGAAATACCTTATATTGCTGATGCTGCAAAGTTGCGTTTGGTTGCTTCCGACAAAAATAAGCAGTTGGTTTTAGGCCAATTTGCTAACTTTGACTTAACCGGTAATGGTACAGGAAATGGCGCAAACGTAAAATACGTCATTAATGGTACGTCATCTAATACCGATAAGGTAATATATAGTATTAATTTAGCAGATTGGTTCACTACTATTCAAGATACTGATGGTAATGGCATCATCGATGACACAAATTGGACAACTCCTGCTACTTATACTGATATTAAATTCGCTAAAGGTTCTGTTTTTGCAGGTGAATTCCTAATTCCGTTTGAAAAAACAGCAGGTCAAACTTTCAAACTTGAATTGACTAAAGCAGATAATAGCGTTTTGAGAAGCTGGAATGTAAATCTACCTACTGCCGATGGTCAACTAACTGAATATGATTTGGCAGAATGGAATGGAGCAACAACCACTTTTGCTACAAGTAAAGTAACTGATACAAAGAATATTTATAATGTTGTTCGTAATCACTTGTATGGAATTGGTACAAGAACTTTAGATAATCCTACAAAACCTGGAAAACCAGACATTGACGATCCTGAATCTCTGAATAACAAGCAAGAGTTGACTCTCCGTGTAAATGATAATTGGGAAGTAATCCATAGCATGGATCTTGAATAATTTCCCCCGAAACGCCCAAGAGCGTTTCTTCCCCTCTCCGGGAGTTCCCGAAGCTGTTTTGAGGGCTTCGGGAACTCTCCGGAGTTTTGAAAATCTTCCAAGATTTTCGGTTCAATTTTTATAGATATTAAAGATGTAATAGAGATGAAAACGATACATTACTTACTAACTTTTATACTTTTCCTGTTAGTGTTATCTTGCCAAGATGAGGATATTATATCGCTACCTGATGGTAAATTACCATCATCAGAAGAGCCATCTACTCGTGCAACGAAGATTGAGTCTAATCTTACGCAGGATGCTAACGGTTATTGGGTGGCCAGTCGCAGAGTTCCTCTTGTTGGTAAAGGGCGTATCGTTGATAATATATCAGACGCTTTGGTTAGTGTTATCGGCTGGAAAGAGAACGTGGGACACATGGTAGATATTGATATCACGAATTCAACTTCATTTGCAGGAGTCGTAGCAGCGGATTTACTCGCTAATCAAATTGCTTCGGTACGTGATATGGCACGTACTTATGCAGGTGGACAAACTGCTGGATTTGTTTACAAAGTAAATAATACCAGTTTGTTGACCTTAAATGTATTAAAAGGTTTTTGGATTCAAACCTTTTTTAAAGGAGTAGCACAAGAAATACAAGGAGGAAACACTGCCGGAGAGACATTGGAACTGAACTTGCTGAGTGCAGCAAATAATGATGGGAAACAAGCTTTGTCTATTTCCACTTCATTCACTAAACCATTTGATGAAATCAGAATAGGTATGACTGGTGTATCTGCTGAGGTACTGAATGCATTGAGTTTGTATTATGCTTTTGTTGGAGATAATCCAGAACAAACATGTACAACAAATAATACATATTTCCCTGATGGAGTGGAAATACACAAAAACGGATTATTAGATTTAGGGTGGACTAGCATACTTGGTGCTGATAAGATTATTGATGCTGATCTTACGAACGGAGCAGGTTTTGGTACAGTAGGTGGATTGCTTTCTGATCCTCATGTTACCGTAAACTTTAAAACTGCCATACCCATTGGTACTGAAGTCGGTTTCTGTTTTACGGATGCAACCCTATTAGATTTAAGTTTGCTAACAGGTACAGTGCTTGAAACTTATGATGCAAATAATAAAAAGGTAGACGCAGTAACAATAAACTCTCTACTAGGGCTTTCTGCTATAGGAGGTGGAAAGAAGCAGGTCAGCTTGATTGCCTCTAAACCTTGCACACAGGTTCGGATAAAGTTTACAGGAGTAAATATAAATTTGGGAGCTACCGTCGTTAATTATGCTTTCGTTCGTGAACCGGTGGAAATAGATGCCTCCAGCTTTCTTTCTTTAACCAATACCACCATCGCGGGCAATACTTATCAATTTCCCGCTCCCCAATCGGGAACCATGCAGTGTCAATTGTTGAGTTCTCCTAACGGAGCAACAGCCCAGATAACGGCTGATAATAGAATAACTGGTATGACAGTGGATGGAGATTACGTAGTATTAGTGACTTATACAGCTCGGGATGGTACAACTTATTCTCAAACAGTAGTTATTACCCGAAAGGCCCAAATAATGAATGGAGCGGATTGTAATACGCTGATAACAACTAGTAAAAATAAAGCTATAGCTTACACTCCAAAGGGAGGAGGTAGCTTAATCAGTATAAGTGATATAAAAGGAGTAGACAATATTCTGGATGATAATCCAGATAATTACGCAGTCTATACAAAAGGAGTTACTGTAGCCGGTAATATTGGAATTCTCGGTATAACAACATCCGATGGTAGTACTCTGAATACAGCTGGTCGTGAAATTCGCACTGGATTTACGGTACAATCTACCTCCTCGCTTTTATCGTTAGACGCATTAACTTTTTTCCGTATCCGATTAAAGAAGAATGGTGCATATCTTAGTGGAAATAGCTTAACGGAAGATGGTAATGCTGTTTCTGCCGGGCTGATAGGAGATGACGGTACAAAGATGCGCTTGAGTATCGTTACAGATAAAGATTTTGACTCTATGGAGTTATGGACATCAGGAGTAGCTACGGTAAATTTGGAACTAAAAACATTCTATATTTATAATGCATTTTGGGAGCCGACAAGTTCTACTTGCTATAGTGGCAACATAGGTGATGCTTGTCTTGAACTCTTGACGGCAGGTAATCATGGTGCAGAAATCAATTATGATGAAACCAAAGTCGGGAGTGTAGCTTCTGTGGGTTCTTCATTCAATAATTTGGGAAATCTCTTAGACGATGACAGGACATCTGCCGCAACTATAACTAATACCACAGTGGCGGGGGGGGGGGCGCGCGCGCGCCGCCGCGGGGGGGGGATTTACGGTAGCCGTTAAATTCAATACAGTCAGAACGAAAGCCCAAGTTGGATTTATGATGAAAAAAATAACTGGATTGGCCGATGTCGATTTACTTAATAATATACAGCTTTCGGTATATAGTGCAGGAGTCAAAGATGATAATTCCAAAAACTCATGGGGCGTGTTAGGGGCAGATGTCATCGGTTCGGGTGATTATACCTATATTTCAACGATTCCTGAAGTCAGTGAATTTGATGAAATACGCATATCTTTTAAAGGTGTAGCGCAAGCTTTAGAAAATGTCTTATTAACTGGTGTATTTATTCGCCCTGATACAGATGGTGATGGCATCCCTGATTGTGCTGAACCGGATGCTAATAATGATAATCCTATAAATTCGGCTGTTGCAACTCCCGAACATATATGCGTAGGAAATCCTGTGACAATTAAGATAACAGGTACTGATGCTCTTCCTACAGGCGACTATACACTCAAGTTTCATGATGTAACTTCAACTAATACAGTTGCTGACAAAACGATAACTTTGGCTGCCGATTACACGTTAACGGTGAATGATTTACCCGCAGGTGATTATTATATCAACATCCAAAGTGTGACCAACGCTAATGCTTACTATAATGGTGTTCATGTAACTGTTCATCCTAAAGAAACCACTTGGAAACAAGATGCAACTTCTACCGATTGGAATACATGGGAAAATTGGAGTCAGGGTATCCCTTGGGATTGTACAAATGTTATTCTTCCTTCCAACTGTACCCGTTATCCGGAGCTAACAAGCGGAGCGGACAACTATTGCCATTACGTTCATTTCTCTCCTCATGCCGAACTTGTAAACACGCACTATCTGCATTATCAGAAAGCGTGGGTAGAATTTTCCATAACTCCGGGGCGCTACTATATGCTTTCCGCCCCTCTGAAAGAGATGGTGACAGGTGATATGTTTATCCCCCAAAGTTTGCAGGGTAATCAGGGTACTGTTTCTAAATTTACGAACTTGGAAGCAACGAATTCTCCCGAGAATCGTTTTAATCCACGCATTTTGCAACGCTTATGGGGCAATAGCGCACCGGGTAGGAAATTGAATGGAGAAGTTACAGTAGCTATAAATGAAACAAACTGGACACCACCGTTTAATGCATTAAAGCACCCATATACAGCAGCAAACGGGTTCTCGCTAATGGCAGACAAGGGTAACTTGGCAAGCAATACGATGACTTTCCGTTTCCCTAAAGAACATACTACTTACAGTTATGTAAATGCCTCCGGCAATCCCACCGGCATCACCGAAAGTATAGCCCGAAGTGCAGCAGTAGCAGGACGTTTCATCAATGAAGGAGTTGATGGGAAAGTAACTTTTCCTCTGACAATGAGTGTTAGTAGTCAAAAGCCGAGTTCTACTTTTCTGGTAGGTAATCCATTCATGGCACATATTGATATAAAGAAATTTATGACAGCCAATCCCACTATTACATCTGTCAAAGTATATGACGGTAATAGCAATAACTCACTTATCAAGGTGGATGGACAATTAATTTCTAACGGAGATGGCTACTGGTATATCGCTCCTATGCAATCGGTTTTTGTCACAGTAGGAACAGCTGGAACACAGTTGTCCGTCATGTTCAATGAAGATATGCTGTGCCAGGTACCGGGAAGCAAGTTGCGCAATACAAGTACACGCTCGGCAAGTAGTCGTAGTACCAATATCTCTTCCGCTTTATCTATTACAGCAACTTCCGGGGGGACTTCGGCAACAGCATTATTGATTATCAAATCGAAAGCATCTGCTGCCTATGTGCCGGATGAAGACACCGAACTCTTGCTCGACAATGAAGTGCCACCTGCAATAGCAGTATTCAGTGTAGCCAGTGGCAAGGCACTTGATATTCAACAGTTAAATGCGTCTGCCCGTCGCATTCCACTGGGATTTAGCTTGAAGAAAGCCGGTCGTGTTACGCTCAGCCTTTCGCATATAGTGGGCGATAACTGGAGCAAATGGGCATTAGTAGATACAGAAACCGGAAAACGTAATTCATTGGCACAACAATATGAAGTGACGCTTGATGCCGGTATTCTTCAAACACATGCAGGACGCTTTTATCTGGAAAAGAGTGAATAAATCTTGCTACTAATCGTAAAGAGAATGAATAAACAGATGATAAACAATCTTATGAGATGCTGGTCGGTGGCAATCGTCAGCCTATTGCTGCTAGCAGGGTGTAGTAAGGAAGACAGCCTGGAAGAGATGACCGGCGTAGAAAATGGGGGTGAAGTAACCCTCATCTTTACTGCCAGCAGCGGGATCACGACTTCCTCACGCACTGTACTTCCCGGCTCGGAGAACGCGCAACACGTAACAGATGTGCAACTCTATATCTTCGATCCTACAGGTAGTTGTGTGGCTTCCGAAAATGTGGGTTGGACAGAACATTTCACAACAGGAGGAGGACAACTTCCTACCACTACTGCTGAGATGCATTATAGAGTGAAATATAAATGTACACCGGATATCACCTATACTTTTTTGGCAGTGGGGCGTGACGGTGCATCAAGCACAACTTATAATTTTCCGGGTGCAATCACAGTGGGGACCTCACTAAACGGCTTGAATGCCACGCTTGGGGCAGGTGTAGACTGGAAGAATATGCGAGAATCCGAATTCTTCACAGGAAAAACGGAGTTGACTCCTACGCAAAGTGGTCTGACTGGTAAAGTCGATCTTTATCGTCGGGTAGCCGGAGTGATGGGCTGGTTTACCAACGTGCCAACGGCTGCAACAACTATTCAGATTGTACTTTATCAAAATCAGAACAAGAGTGTACCTCTTCTTCCTCTCGAGCAAAGTCCGATATTCAAAGACTTTGTAGATGATAAAATAACTGAAGGAACAGGTAATGTACTGGTTGAAATTCCCGTGACGGCAGGACATTCCAATACAGATCGCTTCTCTAAAGGATCGTATGTGCTTCCGGTAGCTGCACCTCCAGCTGTTGATTCAAATGACTATACCCTAAAAGTCTTAGTAATGGATGCAGGTAATAACATACTTAGCACTCGCCGCGTGAAACTAAAGGCAGATGATTCACTTGATTCTTCTACCGGCAGTGGTACTGGTATTATTGATACCGAAGGGGCGTATCGTTTCCCCATCATCGCTAATCATTTTTATGGGATCGGCACGGCATTAGCTCCGGTGGATTTGGGAGGAAATGATCTTGTGGTAACAGCAAATCTGGATTGATAAGGAGTAGGTGGAAATATACCATTAGAATAAAATGAGGAATAAATATACAAGAAAATTATTGTCATATTTGACGATTGTACTCTTGTCTGTACTGTTATTCTCTTAAAGATGATTCAATCCTATTTGCTACTTTTAATTGTCCTGATTTGTCACCATCAAACAAAAATGTAACGATAGGATGGGGTACTCAAGAAGTACAGTAAGATAAAAACAGTATATTTTTTTTGTTTTATAATGAGTTAGCGTAATTAAAGAAACTTCAGTAACCAAATAGAAATATTCGAGTGGATCAAGTACTAGTTTGCTAACGAAATGTTCAAAGGGTTGTAGGCTAATTATGTCTGCGGCTTTCTACTTTATCAATATTTTGTTAGATCTAGAATAGGAGTAATAGCCTTAATGTGAAATAAATTTGAAAGAGAAATCGCTAACTATCAAAATTTTATCCGGCTATCTTATCGTGCTGGCACTTATTGGCTGTGTGATACTTATCTTATTGCATGAAAGACAACGTTTGCATGAAATTGAAGCCGGCGTAGCAATTAATCGGGAGCTTCGACATGATATAAGCTCTGTACACCGCAATTTTACTGAACTCGCCACTCTTGGTGAATTTGCTATCAGTTGGGAAAAGGCAGATTATCAATCCTATCGTGCAAAGCGATTAGAAACGGATAGTTTACTTCAAAAGCTACAAAATCATTGTGCGAAGTTTATCTGTTCCGAGCAAATAGACACTCTATGTGGATTGCTTGCAAGTAAGGAGCAACATCTGCTTCATATCATGCAAGCGTTTCACAAACAGGAAAAAATAGATAGTCTACTCATAAATCATTTACCCGTTGTAGCCAAACAAGCTACACATACCAATGAAATAACCCGAAAAAAGAAAGGACTTGCCGGATTATTTGGCAAAAAAGAGACCGTACAGGTTGTTGCTCCTGCGAAACCTCTCCATGAGTTAAATGAAAAATTGATAGAAATGCAAAAAGAGCATAGGCAAGATTTGGAAAATTATACAGATATGGTGAGGCGAAAGAATAAGGAACTCAATAGCGAGCTAATGAGTCTGATTTCTCAAATAGATGGTCTAATACAAATAGCTTTCCGGGAAAAAGATAAACAACTGGAAGATATGCGACAGAAATCATTCAGATTAGTAGCTTATGTACTGATTGTTGCTGGCGTACTGCTGTTCATATCTTACCTGATAATTCAATGGGATCTTCGTCAAAAGGAAAAGACACGCCGGACATTGGAAGATTGTATCTTACAGAATAAGGCCCTTCTTGAGATGCGTAAGAAAATCATCCTGACTATCTCGCATGATATACGCGGACCTCTGGGAAGTATCAATGGAAGTGCGGAACTGGCGATAGATACGCGGGATAAACGAAAAAGAAATACCTATCTGGAAAATATACGTACTTCATGCAGGCATATCTTGCATTTGGTGAATAATCTGCTGGATATTTACCGGATGAATGAATGGAAAGAAGCAAGAAATGAAGTTGTATTCAGGCTGGATAAACTGATCGAACGGATAGTGAATTTATATTCTCAAGCCAGCAATAACAAGGGGCTGCTCTTCACTACCCAATTATCAGGAGTTGGGATTACGGCTAAAGGAGATGCGGACCGTATTGAGCAGATATTGGACAACCTGTTGGTAAATGCCATCAAATTTACTAAATCCGGTGAGATTTGTTTTATTGTGGCTTATGGAAATGGACAACTGACAATGAGAATTCGAGATACCGGCATTGGAATGAGCGAGGAAACATTGTCCCGTATCTTTGAACCGTTTGAACGCGCTGCCCAAGAAGTAAATTCTGAAGGCTTTGGTTTGGGGCTTTCTATAACGAAAGGACTGGTCAATTTATTAAATGGAGAAATTTTTGTTGAAAGCACTGTCAGTAAGGGTAGTGTCTTTTCTGTAGTTCTGCCACTTACGGAAACCTGTGAAAAAGAAACAGAAGACATTAAGCCCAATGTCGGAATGACAAGGTTACCCCGGCAAGTTCTTGTCGTGGATGACGATTCCCTTCAACTTGGAGTAATTAAAGAGATGTTGGAAAGAAATGGTGTATTCTGTGAAACTTGTAGCAATGCCAAAGAAGTAGTGCAGGCACTTCGAAAGCGTGATTTTGATTTAATATTGACAGATGTTCAAATGCCAGGAACAGACGGGTTTAATCTATTGAGACTGTTGCGAAATTCCAATATAGGAAACTCCCGGACAGTACCTGTAATAGTCATGACGGCACATGGAGATCAAGAAGCGCATAATTTTATAGAAGCCGGATTTCTTGATTGTATTTACAAGCCATTTTCTACCAAAGAGCTTTTATCCTCTATCTCTTCAGTTGTCGAGAAAGAAAAGATTACAGAAAGTGACATTGATTTTAAAACATTGACCTCCGAAATAAGTGATAAGAAAAAGATATTGGAACTTTTTGTGGAGGAGTCTGAAAAGAGTATCGCTGAACTGGAAAACTTTCTGGAGGCAGCAGACCGTATACGGTTACGTGGTACAATTCATCGGATGCTTCCTGTATGGGAGTTATTGCAAACAGATGATACACTAATAATATATCGGCAGATGTTGCATGATGAAAATACGGACAATGAAATAATCCGTAAAGAAACGGAAAGGATAATAGCCTATGCGCATGAATTGGTTGTGAAAGCTAAAAATGAAATGATTGATCTGAAACATGAAACATAAGATATTGTTAATTGAAGATAATGTGCTTTTGTCACAGGTACAAAAAGAGTGGTTGGAGAAATCCGGTTATGATGTGGTGACTGCCATGACTGAACCGATAGCCCGTGTTATGATACAGAAACAATCGTTAGATCTCATTTTATCTGATGTGCGGCTACCAGAGGGGAACGGCATTGCTTTGCTGGAATGGCTTAACAAGAAAAACATCCAGATCCCATTTGTGATAACGACTGACTATGCCTCTTTTTCAGACGCAGTACATGCAATCAAACTAGGTGCTAAAGATTATTTACCAAAACCTATATATAAGGAAAGGTTGCTTGACCTTGTCCGTGAGCTTTTGAAACCTTTGTCTGTTATACGGAGAGACAAAATGATACTCCGGCGGATCAGTCCAAAAGCTAAAGAAGTGGAACGCCTTGCATTATTAGCCGCTCCGTCAGACATTTCTGTGATGATATTAGGAGCCAACGGTACAGGAAAAGAATCGGTGGCTCAAAGTATACATCAGAATAGTGACAGGTATGACCATCCCTTCATTGCGGTCAATTGTGGTGGAATACCCAAAGAACTTGCCGCATCATACTTTTTTGGACATATAAAAGGAGCGTTTACAGGGGCGGATAAAGATAAGAAAGGTTATTTTGAAATAGCGGAAGGCGGAACGCTCTTTCTGGATGAGGTCGGGAATATGTCACTGGAATTGCAGGCCATGCTACTTCGTGTATTGCAAGAACATACTTATTCTCCGGTAGGCGGACATCAGGAGCAGCGTGCGGATGTCCGTATCATTTCCGCCACCAATGAAGATTTGAATTTAGCCATATCAGAAGGAAGATTTCGTGAGGATTTCTTTCATCGTCTTTGTGAGTTTGACCTTTGGATGCCCTCCCTTTCGGAATGCCGGGAAGACATTTTACCTTTTGCCGAGTTTTTCCGTGAACAGTATGCCAAGGAATACAGAAAGGAGGCGATGGGATTCAGTGATGAGTCGAAGGAATTTCTACTGAGTCATTCTTGGTCGGGGAATATCAGGGAATTGAAAAACCGTATAAAACGGGCTATAATCATAGCGCAAAATGAGTATTTGTCTGTAGCTGATTTAGGATTTGATAAAGAGAATGCGGCTGCTGTCAATTTAAGAAGCGCATCCGCAATAATGAAACTCAAGGATGAGGAAAGGGATAAAGAACAGATAATACTCGCCCTTCAAAAATCGGGAAATAACATAACGCGAGCAGCCAGATTGCTTGGTATCAGTCGACAGGCTTTACATGCCAAATTAAAAAAGTATGATTTATAATAGTTTTTTATGTTTCCAATATACCATGTGGCAGATACCATTTCGGTATTGTTTGACTTTATGGAGTGACCAATGACAAGGGGATACATGTTTCATAATATGTATTCCTTTGCCTGTTGTTACGGGAAGAAGATATACAATTATTTCGTCCACGATATGATACAGGAAAAGTCCTCTCAATAGTTCAGCGCTATCTTTATCTGAAATTTCTGCATGATAGATGAAAGAATCATCAGTTCTGTCTTTATTGCAGACCAAATCTAAAAGGGGATAGCCAGGAAATAAAGGATAGGCGCATTCTTCCTTCCAACGGGAAAATCCTTTTTTATCGGTTTTTACCCATTGCATCAGGTTTTCACTATCTTCTGGAAGAAACCCGTCAAGGGTTATCGCCATTACAATCCGGACTTTTGCCATACCTCTGCTCTTATAACTAAAAGAAGCGTGAAACCCACGCAGTTCCGGACAGAGGCTCTGGTAAGCCCAATAACAGAAACATGCATGAGCCCACGCTATAAGATATAGCACAAGCCTCACGCAATAGTCTCTATTATTTTGAAATTTACCAGATTTCTGTCCGAGACGTCTTGCGACTTATGTATATAATCGGCAGTAACTATCCTGTTAACTACCGCTATATTTGATTTTAACGTCCAAATATAGCCATTATTCGTAAAATGTCGGATAATTCCGCCGGTTTATTTATCATCGTTATCTGGTTTTCCTCCTTTTTCATCTTCCAGCCCCAACCGTTTGCAGAGTTCCGGATCGCTTTTGATACGGGTCATCTCTTCGTTGATAATCGCCTGCGCATCCGCCTTTATCTGGTCATAGTTCCGCCCGATCTGCTGCATCATGATGTCGTCCCCGTTCTCATCCTTAAACCCATTGATAATAGGAATTTTCTTGTAGGCTTTCGTTTCTGCATCCACCTTTTCATGGTCTACAATGATTTCAGCATGGAAGATTTTTTGGTCTATCTTTTCTCCGAAATTGTCCGACACAGCTCCTACAAATGTCCCCTGCGAGAGGTTCGCAATCTTGGAAGCCGGAATGAGTGAGTCCAACTGCGTGTTGATGGAAGTGGAAACATCCTGACGATTGATAGAGATGGACTGTCGTTTTTGAAGCACCTTCCCGAAACGTTCACTAAGTGTTTTCGCTGTCTCTCCAACTACCTGCCCACTAAAGATATTCCCCACTGTATTCTGGATAACTTTTGACTCTTTTTCACCGTAGTCACGGTTCAACTGGCTGTAATCCTGAAATCCTAAACAGACCGCTACCTTATTGCTTCGTGCAGTAGCAATCAAGTTGTCCAGCCCCCGGAAATAGATGGTAGGCAACTCGTCAATGATGACCGTACTTTTGAGTTGTCCCTTCTTATTGATGAGTTTCACAATGCGGCTGTTGTATAGTCCCAATGCAGCTGAATAGATATTCTGACGGTCGGGATTATTGCCGACACATAACAATTTCGGCTCCTTCGGATTATTGATATCTAAAGAAAAATCATTACCGGTCATAACCCAGTAAAGCTGTGGTGAAATCATGCGAGTAAGTGGGATTTTTGCTGATGCTATTTGCCCCTGGAGCTGATCCATCGCTCCCCCTTTCCATGCATCCATAAAGGGTGAAAGATAGTTTTCAAGTTCCGGATAAGAGGTTAATATAGTAAACAAATCGGTGTATGGCTTATTAAGTAATTCCACCGCATGAGGGAAGCTACAGTAGATGCCGTTCTTATAGATTTTGAGATACCAGATGATAGCCGCCAGCAAAATAATGGGTGATTCGACAAAGAAATCCCCCTGTTTTTCAATCCATGTGCGATTCAAATTTAGCATAATTGTATAGCTCGCTTCGTATGCGTCAGATATGTCCGTCATGAATTCTGGATTAATCGGATTACAGCGGTGCGACTTCTTCGGATCATCAAAGTTGATAACATAGAAATGGGGCTTCACCTTATATCCATCTATGTGGTTAAGTAAATGATTGTAAGCTATTTCAGATAAATCAGGAAACTTGTAATGTAGGCTAAGCACCCGGCGCCGTACCATATTGCTATAGTCGGTTTCCCAATGCTCGCCTCCGAACCGTACGTACACCTTCCAGCGTATACGGCTCTCCACCAATATATTCAGTCTAAATCGTTCCATAATGGATTTTCTTATGACAACTACCACATACAGCTATCGTTTTCCGCTGTCTTGCAATCATGTGTTTTTCCCATTCTTCTTTACCTTGAAGATTTTTGAGTTTGCGCACATGGTGCATTTCCAACTTGTCTTTAGCTCCACACAACTCACATTTTTCAGCTTTTAGCCTGTCTATAAGACTGGTAGTGCTGGTATGTATCATTATGTTAGGTAAGTTGTCAATGTTCTTATCCGAAAATGGACTTTGACGTTTGAAACCTTTTTTGTAAAAACACATTTCTTTTTCCTTTCCTGGTTTTGTTTTGTATTTCACGCAGAAGATACCGTTATGCTTGTATTTCTTGCATATCTTCTTCACTTTCGTGCGATACTTAGCAGCAAAGGTTTTATACATACTGTATTCCATTATATAACCGAAGTTTGACATTTGTTTAGAACAGTTCTTGGCAATTCCAAAATAATTATACAGACCACGTATTTCAGAATTATACCTTTCGAGGATTTCAAGGTCGTCATTGTGATTAAATTCCGGTCTTGCTTTGGGTTTCCATACTTCCTTTCCATTGTGCTTCTTTATTTGTACAACATCATAGGCTAGTAATTTCTTCTTAATCGCATCTTGTGGAATCTTTATCTCTACGGTTTTACTATAACACCGTTTCAGTCGTCCAATGCTATCCCTTTTGGTATGGTCGGACTTGCGGTTTCGGATATGAAAACCAAGAAAAGCAGCAGGTGATTCCGAGTGGGTTATAAGCGTTTTCTCATCAGATAATTCGAGTTTCAACTTTTCAGATAGGAATTTCTTAATATCTTCTTTGATAACTTGAGCATCTTCTTTACTTCCGATTATACCACAGAGAAAATCATCTGCGTATCTCACATATCTCAATCTCCTGTACTCGCTGTCCATTTCATCATTCGGTTCGGTCTGCAATATTAACTTGTCATACTTTTTAACTCGTTCTATTATTGCTTCCCTTTCGGCTTGTGTCGTTACAGATTTCAATTCTTTAGTAGCTCGACCTTTCTTACGTTGATAATGCCTGTACTCTGTTCTCTTCTTTTTTCGTAGCCCTTTTTCAAACTTTGCCGCATATTCAGCCATGTATTTATCCAACCTGTCAAGATATATATTAGCCAGTATCGGGCTAATAATACCTCCTTGCGGAGTTCCGCTATAGGTTCTGTTGAATACCCAATCCTCGATGTATCCGGCATTGAGAAACTTTCTTATTAGCCTGATAAAGCGGTCATCTGCTATGCGTTCTTCAAGGATGCTAATCATAATATCATGATTGATATTATCAAAGAAACCTTTAATGTCGCCCTCGACATACCATTTTACCCCACAGAAAGTTATTCCGATTTGTTTGATTGCAGTATGGCAGCTTCGTTGAGGTCGAAATCCATGAGAGCAGTTTTCAAACTGTCCTTCATATATAGCTTCCAACACCATTCTTACCACTTCTTGCAACAGTTTATCGTTTATTGCAGGAATACCAAGTGGACGCTTTTTCCCATTTTTCTTTGGGATATAAGTCCTCTTTGACGGATTTGGCTGATATGTTTCATCTTTCAATGAATCAATCAATTTTTCAATACGGGCAAGGCTCATTCCGTCGATGGTTTCACCGTCGGAACCTGCCGTCATGTTGCCTTGTTTCGCATACATACGTTGGTAGGCAACATGATACATTTCCTCGTTAAAGAGAATACGGTACAAACGCTCAAACTTGTAATTCAAGTCTTTGCTATGTCCCATTAGACTGTTTAATACTTTTTCTGGACTTCTCATAATGTCTCTCACATTTTCCGTTAATTGTATTAAAAAATATTGGCTGCCCCCCTTCGCCATTGTGAACCGAACTATTGTTCAATTCACGTGTACAGGTCATTAACCTGCTCGGACTACTACGGAGGCTCCGTTACCATATCGGATATTCAAGGGCAAACCCCATAGCCTTTTTACAGGCGTTCCGATTTAGGTAATCCCAGTTTATAGTATCATTAACATTGGCACGACAGATTGTCGGATATGACTTCCACCCTTTACTATATATTATAGTTGCGTCATGATAAGTTCTCGCTCTTCCTACTCTACGACTGCAAAAAGAGTATCATGATATGACGAGTATAGTTACCTTACGTCAAAGTTTCTACAGGAACCGCTTGGATTATCATTCAATCAATTCGGATTTTATCCTCATATCTGCCATTTCATCTACCATTCAGTCGCAGTTTGGTAACTAACTGACTTAGGCGTTTCCGGCGTGCTACACTCCCTGTCGTCTTTCGTTGAACAGATAAGCCGGTGATGATAGGTCATTTTCAAAGAACACTTGCCTAATCCTTGCCAAAGGGACGATTAATATACTACCTTGACTGGCGCACCGTACAGATACATCGCGAATCCCTTTTCTATTTCCTGCTTTATAAACTGATTTACAACAGCATAAGATTTTCCGCTGCCTGGAGTTCCAAGTACGGTACATGCTCGAAAAACGTTCACAACATTAATAAAACCGTTGTACCATTGCCTATTATAGTAAAATCGGGTGCGGAGATTTACAGAATACTCGTTTTCAATCAAACGAGTTTCTTGCATAAAACTTTCATTCTCAGTATTGAAAACGTCTGTCATCAGATTAGATTTGTACAAACGACTTATCCATAATCCCGCCATCAGCAGACAGAGATAACCGGAAGCCAAAGTGAATATGTACAGAGCCGAAACTGCCGCATGAGGCAGGGATAATTCCAGAATCCACCAATTGAGAAAGAAAAGAATGAATCCGGCAACCAACGCTGCATAGATCTGGGACCAGGTTATCTTTTCTCCCTTAACACCCTTCGTCCCCAGACAGGAGATAGCCAGCAATAGCAGAATCGCCAGTTTACTCCATAGGATGCAATTGAAAATTCCCGTTGTTCTGTTGAAGTTAATCAATATTTTGTCTACCACTCCCAACTGTACGCCCCATTCGAGGATACTGGGATAACAGTAGGCATAAACATGTACCACCAAAAGAAAAATACTCACTGCCCGCCCGAATTCCATTATTTTGGCAAGCGCTCTTAAATCATCTTCCTGTTGCATAAGAATCTGTATAAATAGGGTTAATAATCAGTTTCTATTAAATGCCGCGTGACCTGCGTTTCGCCTTCTTCTTTTTCTTCATGCGGCGTGCGAAGGCTTCTTCCTCGTAATCTCTCGGATTGGTATCTATGGAGAAGATACCCGCAGCTTGCTCCAATGCGCTTCCTGTTTCCACTTTGTGACCATAGTGCTGCCAAAGTTCCTTTCCGGTATACGCCTGCCTCTCTTTGGTAGGTATGCCGTCCCACCAGTTGAAAAGTTCATTGAATACATTCGCGGAAAACTCTTTGCCCATTCGTGAGCCGTTGAACGCTTCCCGGTTGTTATGATCGATGAACGTGACGCCATAGATACGTCCTTGTTCATTCTCGCGGAATACCACATCAATGTTATTCTTTCTCAGCAGTTCCACCATTTCTTTGCGTAAACGCGCCTGTTGCATGGCAGATGCGACTTGCCTTTGAATCCCCGGCATCCATTTACCGTCCTTAAAGTCCTTGGTGTGTAAAAGCATCTTCTTCTCCAACCATTCGTTC
>ERZ860059.700-NODE-700-length-18485-cov-3.138144_pt1 | contig 18485 bp, 15 predicted proteins | sample MGYA00510113_ERZ860059 | MGnify/ENA primary metagenome ERZ860059 (study PRJEB30046, sample SAMN00715190) | human gut metagenome | study: EMG produced TPA metagenomics assembly of the A metagenome-wide association study of gut microbiota in type 2...
TAAAAAAGGAGGATTTATAACTATGAAGCAATTAGAACAGTTTTCAATGAATTTCTTTTCATTAGAAGGAAAAACAGCAATTGTAACTGGAGGGAATACAGGATTAGGACAGGCATATGTAGCAGCATTGGCAAAAGCAGGAGCAGATTTATTTGTGGTGACATATGATAGAACATGGGATGAAACAAGAGAATTGGTAGAAAAACAGGGAAGAAAAATTTACTTTTTTCAAGCAGATTTAACAGATAGAACACAAGTAACATCATGTGTAGAAGAGTGTATAAAAGTATATGGAAAAATTGATATATTAGTAAATAATGCGGGAACAATAAGAAGAGCTCCACTATTAGAATATAAAGATTCAGATTGGGATGCAGTAATGGCAATAAATATAGATTCAGTATATCATTTAAGTCAAGATACAGCAAAAATAATGATAAATCAAGGATCAGGAAAAATAATAAATATAGCATCAATGTTATCATTTCAAGGAGGAAAATTTGTACCTCCATATACAGCAAGTAAGCATGGAGTTGCAGGATTGACTAAGGCTTTTGCAAATGAACTAGCATGTAAGAATATTCAAGTTAATGCAATAGCTCCAGGATATATAAAAACAGCAAATACAGCACCTATAAGAGCAGATGAAAAGAGAAATGCTGAAATTTTAAGCAGAATACCAGCAGATAAATGGGCAGAACCATCTGAATTGATGGGAGCAATAGTATTTTTAGCGAGTAGAGCTTCAGACTATGTAAATGGTCATATATTAGCTGTAGATGGTGGCTGGCTGGTTAGATAAAATTAAAAAAGAGTAGTCTTGGTTAAGATTACTCTTTTTTAATTATTTACTTCAATATTTCTATAACTTCGTCTATATTCTTTTGTCCAAAGAAAATATCTTTATCATTAATTATCATAGCTGGGACACTCATGATGTCATACTTTTCTTTAAAATCTGGGAATGTAAATACATCAATAATCTCTACATTTACATTCTTGTTTTCTACAGCTATCTTTTGGGCTGCCTGAACAGTTTCTGGGCATTTAGTACAGCTGAGTGATATACCTATTTTTATATTTATAGGTGAAGAAATATTTTTGATATTTTTCATAGTATCCTCAGAAATTTTTTGACCTGGACCTGCAATATTGTACATAGCAAGAATAAAGGAATTCAATTCATGTCCACTAGGAAGAGATGAGAATTTTATTCCAGAAAAATCTCCATTTTTGTCTAAAATAGCTATTGTAGGGAACCTGTCTGCTTTAATTTTCTTTTCAAGTTCAGAATTTTCTCCTTTTTCAAAAGAAATGAATTTTAGCTTATTTGAAACAGAAGATATTTCTTTTACCATATTTTCAATCATTGAAGATTTCTCCACAGAAGAATCTTTGATAACAACAAGCTCAATATTATTTTCAAATTTTGAAACAATATCTTTAAGTTGCTCTTTAAGATTACTATCCAATAATTCAACTTCTTTGATTTGAGCTTGCGAAGATTTTTCAGGTTCTTTTTCTTCTTTTGATATACCAAGTTTTTCTCTTAAGTCATGAACATATTTTTCAATATTTACAGCAGCAACAGCACCATCTGAAACTGCAGTGACAAGCTGTCTAAGTTTTTTAGGTCTGATATCTCCAGCAGCATAAACTCCTTTGATATTAGTTAATAAATCTTCATCAGTAGGGATAAAACCATATTGATCTAATTTTATATGTTCTTTGAAAAGTTTACTTTGAGGCTCATAACCAACGAAGATAAATATTCCAAAAGATTTTCCATCTTGAGCTTTATATTCAGATATTTCTCCAGTTATATTATTTTTAAATACAGCACTTCTTAATTGAATATCTCCTTTAGCTTCAAGTAATTCAGTATTAAATTTGACTTCTATTTTTGGGTGACTTAAAACTTTTTCAGCTATTGATTTAGCACATGTAAATTCAGGTTCTCTTGCTATTATTGTTACTTTAGTAGCATATTTTGTAAGAAAAATAGCTTCTTCAGCAGCAGCAAAACCTGCTCCTATTACAAATACTTCCATTCCTGTAAAAAATTCTCCATCACAAGTAGCACAGTATGCTACACCTCTTCCAGTATATTCTTCTTCTCCAGGGAAATTAAGTTTTCTAGGAGAAGCTCCAGTAGCTATCACAACTGAAAGTGCTTTATATTCTCCAGAAGTTGTTTTTAATACTTTTATATCTTGAGATAAATCCATATCTTTTACTTCAGCAGTTGTAAATTCTACACCAAAACTTTCAGCTTGTTTTTTTAACTGAGCTCCAAACTCACTTCCAGATATTTCAGATATTCCAGGGTAATTAACTATTTCATTAGTAAGACAGATTTGTCCACCAGCTTTATCTTTTTCTATAATGAGAACATCCAGCATAGCTCTTCCAGCATATATTCCAGCTGATAATCCAGAAGGACCTCCTCCAATTACTATTAAATCATAAATTTTTTCCATATTTTTTCCTTTCTATATATTAAAAATTGTATCTAAAAAAAGAGGAGACATCTGAATGATTCTCTTTCAGTCTTCCTCTTTTGTATTTTTAAAGTTTTCCAACAAGGTCAATAGTTGGTTTTATAGTATCACTACCTGGTTTCCATTTAGCAGGACAAACTTCTCCATGTTCAGCTACAAATTTAGCAGCTTGAAGTTTTCTAAGCAATTCTCCAGCTTCTCTTCCAATACCATTATCATGCACTTCATAAGCAACAATAACACCTTCTGGATTGATGATAAAACTTCCTCTTAGAGCCAATCCCTCTTCTTCTATCATAACTTCAAAATCTCTAGCAAGTTTTCCAGTAGGGTCTGCAAGCATAGGATATTGAACTTTTTTTATTCTATCAGATGTATCATGCCAAGCTTTATGTACAAAGTGAGTATCTGTAGAAACTGAATATACTTCACAACCTTCAGCTTTGAATTGCTCATAATGTTCTGCTAAATCTTCAAGTTCAGTAGGACATACAAATGTAAAATCAGCTGGATAAAATACTACTGCTGCCCATTTCCCTTTCATAGATTCATTAGTTATTTCTTTAAAGTCTCCCATATGGTAGGCCATTGTTTTAAATTCTGATACTTTTTTACCAATTAACGACATAATTTTTCCTCCTTAATTAATTTGAATTACATTATTTTGTAATTACTTTTAATTTGTAATTATTATATTTTGATTATATAATTAATTACTTGCTATGTCAAGAATTTTTTTTAGTATTTTCTTGTTTTTATTTTTTTTATATATTAAAATCTATGTATAATATCATTTTTAGTTGAAAACTTATAGTGGAAGAAAGGAGAAAAATGTTACTTAAGTGTAGAGATAAAAGTATTGAACTTGGAAAAAGAACGTTAATAATGGGGATTCTTAATGTGACACCAGATTCTTTTTCAGATGGTGGGAAATATACAAATATAGAAACAGCTGTAAAACAGGCTCAAAAATTGATAAAAGATGGAGCTGATATAATAGATATAGGTGGTGAATCAACAAGACCAGGGCATGAACAGATATCAGTGGAAGAAGAGATTGCAAGGATAATTCCTGTGATAGAAAGAATAAATTCGAAATTGGATACAATAATTTCAGTAGATACATATAAATATAAGGTAGCAGAAGCAGCTTTAAAAGCTGGTGCACATATAGTAAATGATATATGGGGCTTGCAATATGATAATGGAGAGATGGTAGCTCTTGTGAAAAAATATGATGTTCCATTGATAGCTATGCATAATCAAAATGATAAAATATATAAAGAGGATATAATTTTAAGTATGAGAAAATTTTTTCAGAAGACTTATGAAATAGCAGATAAATATGGTATAAGCAGAGAAAAAATAATACTTGATCCAGGGGTAGGTTTTGGAAAAGATATAGACTTAAACTTAGAAGTTTTAAGTAGAATGGAAGAATTAAGAGATATGGGAAGGATACTTTTAGGTACTTCCAGAAAAAGATTTATTGGAACGATTTTAAATGATGCTCCTGTAGATCAAAGAGTAGAAGGAACTATTGCTACAACTGTAATAGGAATAGAAAAAGGAGTAGATATAGTTAGAGTGCATGATGTACTGGAAAATAAAAAAGCTGCTATGGTAGCAGATAGAATAATAAGAAGATAAAATAAAAGTGGATAATCCAAGGAATTAAAGTTATCCACTTTTTTATCACTTTATTTTTTTACTATATTAAAAAACAGACTAATATTATGGAGATTTTAAAATCTTGAGTTGTTGAAATAGGAATAGAAGTTTCACTTTTTTAAGACGTTCCTGTACTTTTACTTTTCAGATTAAAGTTTACAGTTCTGTTTAATATAAGCTTCTCTATTTTCATAGACATTTCTCAGATATTCAATCGATATAGGAAATTATTAACTTCTCCACAGGCAGAATATCTTACAACAATCAATAATAAGAGCAATATTTCCTTAACATTAAAAAACATGATTTATTCTATAGTTAAACTATCTTTTTCATCTTCAATTTCTAATAATATTTTGATATTATCTAAAAGACAGTTTCTTTTTTCTTCAAGAGTATTGTAACGTGTATATTCTTGAGAAAAGTAGATTTTTCTAGATTTGACTTTAGACAATAGCTCAATTACATCTCCTGTATAATATTCATCTTTAATTTCTTCCAACTCTAAAAAATTTAAATTAAAAAATTTTTCAAGTTCATAAAATATATTTTCTAATTCATATTCCTGAAGATTTTTTTCTGACTTTAAAACTTCTTTTTGAAGAAGTAAATTTTCTCTAAATCCATATTTAAAACTATATGCCATATTATTCCTCCAATCAGTACTATAGTAAGATTATACTTTGTTTTATAAGGCTCAGTCAATCATATTATTTTCTTCAAAGTGATTTCTTTCTAAAATTGTAAGATACTTTTAATTTTTTTTTTGAAATTTAGTATTATTTTTTATTATGTAGAATTAATAAAAAATAAAATATGGTGTTAAAAAATAATAGTATTGAAATGAAAGAAAGTGTGAAATGAAAATTATTAAGTAAAATTAAAAATAATACTATAATTAGAAAATAAATAAGCAGCTATAAAATTACAGCTGCTTATTTATGGAAATATTAAATATAAATCCATTAGTTGTTAAGATTGACTTGCTGTTTCAGCATCAACTGTTTTATCAAGTGTTTCTTTAGTTTTTTGAAGAGTTTTTTCTTTAAGCTCGTCTAATTTTTTAGAAGCAGCATCTTTAGTTTCATCAATTTTTTGGTCAATTTCATCAGCTTTTTTATTAGCTTCTTCTTTAACTTCATCTACTTTTTTATCAGCTACAGTTTTAACCTCTTCTACCTTTTGAGTAGTTTCAGTTTTTGCACTTTCTATAGTTTTTTCACCACAACCAGTTAATAGAACTGTAGTTAAAAGTGCCAGTGTAAAAATGGATATTTTTTTCATAATTACTTCCTCCTTGTTTTTGTTTATATTACTTATTACAAATGGAGTATTATATTTCCTTTAAAAAACAAATCTTTTTATTAAAGAAAATGTTTTTTTATTTTGTAGTCATATTCATTTGGAATAAATTTTTTAATATTTAAGATATAAAAAGCAAATGTATAGAGTTAGAAAAAATTAATCAAAAAAATAAAATTATGAATAGAGAGTATTAGAAAATAGAGAAGAAAACTAAAAAGTAGAAGTTTTTTTTTAGAAAATATGATATAATGATAAGTGATAACTGATTTATAATTATGTATATAAAATAAAAAAATTTTAAATTTAATAAAAATTTTAAAATCAATAAAGTCCTAATTTTCAATAAAAAATCAAAAAATATTTTATGAAAAAGAATATTTAAAATATATTATTGAAAGATGAATTTTTTAAGAGAAAATATCATATTGGAAAAAATTATCAAATAAAAGAATAATAATAAAAATTAATATTGACTGTAAGATAAAATAATAAATTAGCAGGATATAAGAATTAATATAGAGAGGTTCTTGAAAAGGAGGATCATGGAAACTAAGAAAAATGCTAAAGCAGAAACAGCAGAAAAAAAGAAGGTAAAGGTAAAAAAATATCGTTTTCTTGATAGTAAATATAAAAAAGAGGATTATGATTTTCTTGAAAAGTATTTTAAAATTTTAAAAAAGAAATATAAGACAAATGGAAAAGTTGTAGTAAAATTATTTGAATTTTATGAGAAGCATGTAGCTGTTCAAAATAAAGATGAAAAATAAGAACAGAAAAATTTATTATTTAAAATTATAGAAGGAATGGGAATGTATGAAAGATAAAGCCAGAGAAACAGTAAAAGCAGAAACTAAAACAAGAAAAAGAGCTGCAACAAAAGTAAATACTGATTCTAAAACTAAGACTAAACTTACTAAAGAAACTACAACTCCAGTAAAAATGGGTAGAAAAAAAACAGGAGAAGAAGTAAGAACATATAGGGTTCTTGGAAGTCGTTTTACGTCAGAAGAGCTGAAATATGTGGAAAGAATGATAGAAGAATTACTTCCTATATATAAAAATAAAAGTAAAATACTATTGGCAATTACAAAAGAATTTGTAAGTAGTCCTTTAAATGATGAAGTGTTGAATAGAACCAATAAAATATCTCTTGGAAGATGGGCAACTGTATTTGGAAGCTCAGATATAAGAAAAGTCTTGATAGTATACTTTCAACTAACAAGAGGTTTCTTTATCGCACCTACCAGAAAACTTAAAACATATCCCTTTATAGATCTTGAAATGTTAGATAAAGATGGAAAGAGATATGGAATTATTGTTAAGAGTGATAATGATTATATAGATTTAGAAGTTATAGATAAAATGAAGAAGAAGATGAAACTATATTTGCTCACAACAACTGAAAAGAAACAAGAACTTGGAGATAGGGATATAGAATGGATATCTTTAAAAGATATTTTTAAATTTATGGAAAAATATCAATTTCTTCTGCCTTCTCATATAGTTAGAAAATTTAAAAATGTAGAAGAATTAAAATAAGAATAATTAACTATAATATAAAATTGGATTTAAAATATAAAAAGAAGCTACTGCAAATTAATGATTAAAAATCATTAGTTTGGGTAGCTTCTTTTTCATAATGCTCATTTATTTTTGGTATTTTTATTTTTCTACTTTATTGTTTTTAATTTTTTATGAAAACAAATAAGTACTATTTTAGAGATATGAGTATAATGTTTCTTTTTTATTTTAAAATAATGAATCTACTATTGGAAATATAGCAGCACCTATAAGGCTTGAATTTTCTTCAAAAGAAGAAAAGATTATAGTTTCTTTTCCACGATAGAAAATATGTTCGTTATATATTTCTTCTAGCAGTTTTTCTTTAATATATTTCTGTTGATGACATATTTTACCTGAAATTATAAGTTTTTCTGGGTTAGAAAAGAATAATAGATTTTTTATACCAATGGCAAGATATTTTATATATTCATCTAATATTTTTTTCCCTTCTTTAGTTTCTAAATATTCATTTTGGAAAATATTTTCATATTTCTTTATTTTTTTAAATACTTTATGAAATTCTTCAACTAAGGCTGGATTTGAAACATATGCTCCCCAACAACCTCTAGAGCCACAGTTGCAAATTCTTCCTTCAGGATTTACTATCATATGGTGCATTCTTCCAGCTTTAAAATGAAAATTATTTTGATTTTTTTCTCTAGTAAAAGAGCTTATTCCTACATAATCATTAATAGTAAGAGCTGTAAAATTTGATAAAAGTGAATTTTCGCTTAAAAAAGCTTCAGCAATTGCAGAAAGATTTGATTCATTTTCTACAAGAACAGGAATATTAAATTTTTTTTTGATTTTTCCAATTATAGAAATATCAGTTTTATTTTTAGAATTAAATTCTATAAATTTCCCTTCTTCATTTACTATACCCGGAACTGATATTCCTATTCCAATAATACTTTTAAAAATAGATTTAGATAATCTGCTTAAAAAGAATTCTAATTCTTCCATTAGCGAATCTGTAATGGAAGGCCCACCTTTTTGAAGTGTTTTAGAATGTTTTTTTATAACAATACCTTTAGCATTTGTAAGTATCATTTTAATTTTTTCTTCTGAAATCTGTACCCCTACAGAATGGCAGAAAAAATCATTAAAGGAGTATTCTCTAGCTTTTCTTCCTACTCCATTACCTACTTTGTCTTGCTCAATTATGATGTTTTTTTCCAGAAAAAAAGTTATTATCCTTTTTACTGTAGGAAAACTCATATCCATTTTTTCAGCAACTTCATTGATAACAAAATTGTGATTAGAGTTGAAAACATATTCAAAGATTTTGTTTTCATTGTTTTCTTTAATGTTTTTTTGATACATAACGACTCCCCCTTTATGTTCCCCCGATAAAATAACTATAAGTTATTATATAATATTTGTCTGCAAAATCAAAACAATAGTTTTAAATTTATCATTTTATTTTAAAAAGGGATTTTTTTATGGAAAATTAAGGTTATATATTTAATATATTTGAGTTTTTTTTATTAGGATAGTATATTTAAAAATATAATAAAAATATTTCAAAAAATAATTTTTTAAAAATAAAATTGTATATTTTGAAAAGAAATATTGAAAAATTTAAAAATTAAGGGGGAAAACAAGTGGGAAAGATTGAACAAAAAGAAAAGAATTCAAATGCTAAAAATATAAATACACTGGATAGAATTTTAAATTGTTTTGAAGTAATTGGAAATAAACTTCCAGATCCAGTATCTATATTTTTGATATTATGTATATCAATATTAATAATATCTTTTATTTGTAGTAAAATTGGAGTTGCAGTAGAGCACCCACTTACTCATAACATCATAACTGCTGAGAATCTTTTGAATAAAGGAAATTTAAAACAAATACTTATGAGTATGGTAACAGTTTTTCAAACATATCCACCTTTAGGAGTGGTTTTAGTAGCAATGATAGGAATAGGGCTTGCAGATAAAAGTGGTTTTTTAGAATGTCTTCTAACTGTTGTAGTAAAAAAAGTACCTAGTAATTTAATATATTTTACAGTTGTAATAATGGGGCTTATTTTTACAGGAATTGGAGATGCAGGATTTATAGTACTACCACCTTTAGCAGCATTAATATTTCTTAATCTTGGAAAAAATCCAATTGTAGGAATGTTACTTTCATTTGCAGGGGCAGTAATAGGTTTCTGTTCAGGGTTATTTGTAAGTTTAAATGATATACTTCTTACATCTTTTACTATACCAGCAGCTCAGCTTTTATCACCAACTTTTACCAAGAGCCCAGCTATGACTCTTTATTTTAATATAACAAATTCAATACTTCAGATATTTGTTATTGCATGGGTAACAGTTAAATTTATAGAGCCAAGATTTCCTGCTCCTGAGAAAAAAGTTGGAGAAAGTGAAGGAAAAGAAATGCTTGAAGTTGAAAGAAAAGGGCTCAGATATGCTGGAATTTCTTTTCTAATATATATGATATTAATTGTTTTTTTAGCAATTGGAAAAGGTGCATTTTTGAAAGATGATGCTGGCTCTCTTGTATCAACTAAATCTCCATTAATGGCAGGACTTATTCCTATAATGGCGCTTGCATTTTTTATACCAGGTCTTGTTTTTGGAAAAATTACTGGAAAAATAAAAAATGATAAAGATGTTGTAAAAATGATATCACAGACTTTAGGAGAAATGGGAGGGTATATATTTATAGTTTTTGTTTCAGCTCAATTTTTAAGCCTTTTTTCTAAAAGTAATCTGGGAATAATTATGGCAATAAAAGGAGCAGATGGAATAAGAAACTTAGGGCTTGAAGGAATGCCATTGTTAGTAGCATACATTTTTTTAGTTGCTTTTATAAATATATTCATAGGAAGTGCATCAGCTAAATGGGCTATTTTATCACCAGTTTTTGTTCCAATGTTTATGTTATTGGGATATGATCCATCACTTACACAAATGGCATATAGAATAGGAGATGCTTCAACAAATATGCTCTCACCTCTATTTCCATATCTTCCATTAGTATTGGCAGTGGCAAGAAAGTATGATAAAAACTTTGGTATAGGAACTTTAATAGCTAATATGATTCCTTATTCAATAATAACACTTATAGCAAGTATTATTCTTCTTACAGTATTTTTTACTTGTGGACTTCCATTTGGATTATAATATAAAGTATTAGGAGGAAATGTAATGAAAGAGAAGATTGAACAATTAGCAGAAAAGCATTTAGAAAGAATAATGGAAATAAGAAGAGAACTTCATAGATTTCCAGAATTGGGATTTAAAGAATTTAAAACAGCAGAAATAATAAAAAAAGAATTGGATAGAATAGGAATTCCATATGAAAGTGAAATAGCTGTAACAGGCATAGTGGGACTTATAAAAGGGAAAAAAGAGGGTAAAACAGTCCTATTGAGAGCAGATATAGATGCACTACCTATTGATGAGGAGAGTAGATGTGAATTTAAATCTGAAATAGCAGGGAATATGCATGCTTGTGGACACGATGGACATGCAGCAGGACTTTTGGGAGCAGCAATGATTCTGAATGAATTGAAAGATGAAATAGCAGGAAATGTAAAGCTTGTATTTCAACCAGCAGAAGAAGGACCAGGGGGAGCTGAACCTATGATTAAAGCTGGAATACTTGAAAATCCAAAAGTAGATGCAGCATTTGGGTGTCATATATGGCCAGCATATAAAGCAGGTCAGATATTAATAAAAGATGGAGATATGATGTCCCATACAACTTCTTTTGACATAATGATACAAGGTGTAGGAGGACATGGATCACAACCAGAAAAAACTGTAGATCCAATTATAATAGGAAGCCAAATAGTAACGAATTTTCAAAACATAATAAGTAGGAATATATCTACACTTAAACCAGCAGTTTTGTCTTGTTGCAGTATAAAGGCAGGAGAAACATATAATGTAATTCCTGATAAACTTACAATAAAAGGGACTATAAGAACATTTGATGAGGAATTAACAAATGAAATTGTAGATAGAATGGAATGTATTATAAAAGGAATTACAAATTCTTATGGAGCTTCTTATATATTTGATGTAAATAGAATGTATCCAGCAGTAAAAAATAATCATGAGATGTTTGAATTTTCAAAAGAAACATTAGGAAAAATAGTAGGAGAAGAAAATGTAATAGTAATGGAAGAGCCTCTTATGGGATCAGAAGATTTTTCATACTTTGGGAAAAAAGTACCTTCTAATTTCTTCTTAGTAGGAGTAAGAGATACTCAAGAGGATATTGAATCTATGCTTCATCACCCTAAATTATTATGGAATGAAAAACATTTAAAAATAAGTGCAAAGGCTCTTGCACAATTAGCAGTGGATTTTTTAAATAAATAAAATAAAGTTATAAATAATAGAGAATCTAAAGATAGGAATAAGATTCTCTTTTTTTATATTTAAGGAATAAATATAAAAAAGGAAAGATGAATTTATAATAGAATATATTAATAATCAAAAACATGGAGGTGGAAATCATGAAAAAGGTAAAAGAAGATTTGAAAGAAGTAAAAAAAGCCGTAAAAAAAACTAAAGATGATTTAAAAGAGGCTGCAAAAGAAAAAGCTTCTGAAAAGAAAAAAGATATAAAAGATAAAGCAGATTATTTAAAAGAAGATTTAAAAAATACTACTAAAGAAATCAAAGAAGATTTGAAAGAAAAAACAGAAAAAGTAAAAAATACTGTAAAAGAGAAAGTAGAAAAGGATAAAGAAAAATTAAAAGAGATAAAAGAAATTATAAAAAAATAAGACAAGATTCAATGGGTTGTTGTAAAATGATGATTTTAATCACTAATTTATAACAACCCAATTTTTTTATGGTTTTTAAAACTATTTTATATTTATTTCTAAAATATTTTCTTCAAAGTTTTTATCTAAAGGGAGTACTTGATATTTTATGTTTGTAAAATCTATTTTTTTTAAGTCTATTTTTCTTATTTGGCTGTTATACATAGTTTTGTAATAAAATTCTTTGTCAGTTATATTACATACTGATGTCCATTGAGTTGCACTTAATAAATTTTTAGGAATATTTTCTTTATGTTCAGAAGGATATTCAGTACCAATAGGAATATCAAAATTATTTAGTATATGGAAAGCTCCTTGTATTCCTTCTTGAGCAGTATCTGAAGATTTCATTGTATTTAAATAATAAAAAGCTCTAATAAATCTTGAAGGTGGAGTTATATCTCCAGGTAGTCCTAAAGCTCCAGTTCCTGCACCAAATGAAAATATTTTATGATTATTCATTGTATAGTTTTTTGCATTTCCTGAATAAAGGTTAATATAATTATTTAAATTTTTTAAATGCCACTCATAATCAGGTGAATTTGTTAAAACACCTATCTCATTATCATATATTTTAATTTCTCCATTATTAATTATTTCAAGAACTATATTTTCTCCAGAGGCATCTGCAATTCTCCAATGAGCTGTAGGAAGGGGAAGACCATTCTCATCATTATCTATATTTATTACTTTGATTTTTTTTAAGCCTTCTTTTACTTCTTTAACATTTGAGAAATTTGAAAGCATCCAAGTTACTAACTGCATATCTGTTACAGATTCTTTTGAAATTTTTTCATTATACTTTGTAAGACTTCCATAATGAGGAAAATAGAAAAGTCCAGCATTAAGACCAGCTTCATTAATTCCCTCTCCTATAAATAAATCTGAAATAATAGCAATTCCAACAAAGCCATATTTAGCTTTCCATTTATGTCCTTTTATTTTTCCATCAGGTGTTAGAGATTGAAAATCTTTTTCTCTAGGAGAGATTACAATTTTACTATTTAAATCACCTTCTCCATATTCAATAGTCCTAGCTTGAATCATTTTATTATCACTAGTTTTTATAGTTATTCCTGTACAAGCATAGGAAAATGTAGAAATCAGCATAAAAATTATTCCAAGTATCATAATACTTATTTTCATAGTTTCCTCCTTGGTGTAATTATAAACTATTTTTATAGTCAAAATTTATAAGAGATTATATTAATTATATCATTTTATTATTATAAAAAAAAGACATACTTTCAATTAATGTCATCATTAAAGAGTATGTCTTAAAGCGAAAATTAATGAATTTTTGCTTTAATATTTATATTATTCATATTTTAAAATTTTCATAAATTTCATTTATTCTATCTTCTTCTATTCCAATATATTTTAATGTTTGTTCTGCTGAAGAATGATTAAGAATAGACATCACTATTGCTATATCAAGTGTGCTTTTGTAAACTCTATGTCCCCATGTTTTTCTAAGAGAATGAGTTCCAATAGGGTAACTGATATTTAAATCTTTTTTTGCTTTATTAAAATATTTGGAAATACCAACATTAGAAATAGGTTTGTCATATAATTCCTTTACATATTTTCTATTTAATGACTTAAATAAAAATCCTTTTTCTGAAGAATATCCAAGTTCTTCATAATATTTTTTTAAATCTTCAATTGCTTTTTGGCAGATTAGATTAAATTTAATTTTTCGTATTTTTTTCGTTTTTTTCTCTCTTAGTTTTATTGTATAGTCAGGATTTATATTTTCAAATTTTATTTTTGAAAGATCAGAAATCCTTAATCCAACATTTACTCCTATATTAATTAATGAAAGCATTACTATTTTTTTATTGGTTTTGAAATATTTTCTCAATTGTGCTAAATCATTAGGATTTATATATCTAACTTCTTGTCCTCTTTTATCCATCTAAACTCTCCTCAGTAAATTTAGTATTCAGTATCAAAATCTTTCAAAAGCTTTTGGAAAAGTTACTTAAATATTTAAAGAAAATTTTTAAATTCCATGGATAATTTTTTTTATATAAAACAACTTAAGTTAAATATTACTATATTCAGTTTAAAAATTCAAGTTTATTTTTATTAGAAATATTTTTTGGAAATTTAATTTTATTTGAAGTCAAAACTATCTAAAAAACTAAAATTAAGTTGTATGTTTTTTTAGGAATATTGAATTTAATTAATATAATCTTATTTACTGAGAATTTAAAAAAATAAATACAAATTTATTGTGTTGAAAAAGTGTTTCGATTATGATAATATTTACTGTAAATTTACAAAATATATAAAATAAAATATAAAAATATACTATTTATATTTATAAAATTTTATAGAGTTATAGGTAATTATATGTTTTATTATATGCTTATATAATAAAAATAAAATGAAAAAATAAGAACTATTTTTATAAAATTTATTCTAAAAAAAAGTATATATTCTTTATTATAATATCCTTTAAAATTGACAATAGTTTTTTACAATAAGCTGTTTTTTACAGCTAAAAATATAAAAAAAATATCCATAAAATAGAACTTAAAAATTAGAATTTACCTGTATTATTAAAAAGAACAAAATAAAGTATAATAATACTATTAAAACTTAAAAAGTTTTATTCTGAATATAAGTTTTAATTTATGATCTGGGAGGAAAATTTTGAAAGAAAAAATTAAAGTTGCAGTTCCTGAGTTCGTATTAAAGACTTTAAAGGAAGACCAAAAACATTTTGATATGACAAAAGAAAAACTTTGTAATGAAATTTTGTTGAAATTCTCAAGAGAAAATTTAAATTGTTATTGTGATATTCAATTTAATAAGAATGAATATCTTCAATTTAATCTAAATAAGACAAATAAGATTTATTATGAAGAATTAAGCAAAAAAATAGATGGGAAAAATGACTCAGAAAAAATAAGAAAAATTTTTTCTGAATATGCTGTTCTTCAGCCATTTGTTAGAGAATCAATTCTATTTTGGGAAAAGATTATATGTATAAACTCTTTTGAAAAAAATAAGAAAAATTTAAAGATTTGTACCAATGGAAGTATATATGAAGGAAAGGTGGAAAAGTTATTTATAGATGAAGAAAAAGGCTATTTAATGGCAAAAATAAATAAATGTAATCACTATGTGAGCGAAATAAAAATTTTGAATTAAAAGCATTTTTAATATTTATAAAAGGGAGGATTTATGAAAAGGATAGTTATAACTATTTTTCTTTTAGCTAATTTAGCAACGGTTATTTATTCACAGGAAATAACTGAAAAAGAAGGAATGAGAGTTCTTAAACAAATAAGAAAAGAAGTTCAATTGGAAGAAAAAGAAAAAGCCAGAGCTGTTAGAGAAGCAGAGAAAATCAAAGCAGCAGAGGAGAAAGCAAAAATAAGTGCTGAGAAGGCAGAAGAAAAAAAGGGGAAGAAAATACTTGAAGAGATTAGAAGAGATATGAATGAATCTCTAGAGGAAAAAGTTTTTAGAAGTGAAAATAACCCTGAAGCAAGAATGGTAGCTGCAGAAAAGGCCTTTGAAATAGGAAGGGAAAGAATGGCATTTTTAAAGGCAGAAGAAAAGGAAATTATGGAACTTGAAAAATCTTTAGGAATAGAAGATGTAAATAGAGATGTATTTTTAGGACAGAAATTTGATAAAGTTTATGATGAATTTAAAGCTAATAACAATGAACTTGAAATACTTTTATTAGAAAATGAAAAACTTAAAGAATACTTGAGTAGACTAGATAGAATGGAAGAAAAAGTAAAAGCAGGAAATTAAAGAAGGGGAGAAGATAGATGAAAAAAAATGACATTGAAAAATCTTTAAAGAGATTTTTGAAGAGAAAAGTAAGTTACTCTTTATCACTTTTAATAGCCTTTATGATAACAGGAGGGGTATCTTTAAGTGCAGGAATAACAACAGAGGAGATACAAGAAACTAAAGGGGAACTTTTAACTAAAATACAGACAGAACGTGAAGAAATAAAAAGAAAAATAGCAGAAAATGAAAAATTAATAAGAGAATATAATTCAGATTTTGTGGAACTTGTGAGAAAAGGAGATTTTTACTCAAAACCCTTAACTCCAAGCACACAAGTTTTTTTTAGTTATCAATATTTAGATAATGGGAAGATGAAAGATGTAACAGATAAGGAATTTGCAAAAACTATTGATGCTGTTAATAAACATTATGGAACAACAAATGGCAGAAGTTTACTTAAATCTACAGGAAATATAGGAAAAGATAAAATAATAGCTGGAAATGGGATAGTAGTTGATAATGAAGTTTTTAGAGAAACAATAGAAGTAGGAGCAAATATAAAGCCTGTAGAACCGACATTACCAACAATTAATCCAAATGTATCAGTAAATGTATCAGCACCAGTAGTAAATCTTGGTGTATTGCCAGGAACAGTGAGCCCTGTAACGCCATCAATAACTCCAGTATCAGCACCAATAATAACGCTTCCAACAGCACCAGGAAATTTGAGTGTAAATGTATCAACACCATCGGCAGTTGATAAAATCACAGTGAGTGCTCCAATAGTAAGTACACCAACAACACCAACTGAAAAAAACATAACAGTAAGTACACCAACAGCACCTGGAGGTTATGAACCAACAGTGATACTTGCTCCAAGCGAACCTGTTATTGCTTTACCTAACATTATCATTCCTTCTTTAATTAGTTATCCAGGATTTGGTAGTTCTATAAGTGACCAATATGATTATTGGGGTGGAGGAAATAATAGTACAATGATTGATCAAATCTCAATAACATCAGGAAAATTTAAAGCAACTTCTGGAGTTGGAGCTTATATTTTAGGTTATCAGGGAGTAGGAGGAGTAAGTGCTACTTCAAGCACAATTGTGAGAGGTAATCCAACTGGAGTGATTCCTAGTAATGGGAATAATGCTTTAGGGAGAAACTTCTTTTTCGGGATAAGAAACAGTGCTTTTATTGAATGGGCACCTGAAGTTGAAATTTCATGGTTTACAAGGTCTGGAAATCAACAACTTATTTATATGGAAACTTCTACAACATCTGCCCAAACTTTAGATAGTTTAAATGCAGGTGGAATGTTAAGTTCTCATTTATATAATGAGGTGAATCAGTATAAAAATCAAACCAACCTGCATGATAATTCAGGTGGAGCAACTGGTATAAATTTACACAATAATAAAGGAACTATATATTTAGGAGATAGTGATACAAGATATCAGGCAACTACAACAATTAGTGGAACAAGATTAAGTGTATTCAATAATGAAGGAACTATAACAGGATTAAATATACATAATTTAAATTCAGGAATTAATGGCAGCAAGAAACAAGTGGTATATTTTAATACACCAGATACAAGTAGTTATCAAAAATGGATATATGGAAATGGTAGTAATGGGAAGATAAATTTATATGGAGCAGAAAGTATAGCCATGTACTATACAAGTAGTTCTGGAAGTCAGCAGCAATATGTAGAAACTGGTTTTGTAAATAATGGGGAGATAAATTTATATGGAATAAATAGTAGTGGAGTGATGGTTCGTGAAAGTGAAAATTTGAAAGCACAAAGTGGATTTTATTTAAATACTCCTATTAATATATATTCTGATGGTTCTAGAGGAGTATACATAGCAGGAAATATATCAAATTTTACTTCTTCTGCTCAAGCAATAGTGAGAGTAAATATAGGAGAGAATAAAAATGATACAGATGGTATTACTTGGAATGATATAGAAACTGGGAATAATGTATTAATAACCAGTAATGGAAATATAAATGGAAATTCTATAGATACAGTAGATAATGCAGTAGGAGTTATGTATACCAATGGCAGTACAGGAGCTAAAATCCAAACTCCAAATATAACTTTAGAAAAATTTTCAAAAAATAGTATAGGAGTTTATATAGCAGCAGGAAAATTAACAATAGATAATGGAAATATATATATAAAAGGTGGAGAAAAAAATATAGCAATTCTGTCAAAAGCAGATACAAGTAATGGATTGACTGGAGGAGATATTGACTATACAGGGAATATAACTATTTCTCCTTCTATATTAAATACTACTGGAGGTATAACAGAAGCAACTTCTGCAATAGCAGCTTATATTGAAGGAAAGACATTTAATATGATTGGAAATATTGATGTAAATTCAAAAGATTCAGTAACGTTATATGTAAAAAATGGAAATATTAATATTGAAGGGAATACTTTAATAAAGAGCTATGGAAAGGATGTTATAGCTTTATATGCAAATAATGGTATTATTTCTGCAAATAGAGCAAATTTAAGTGGACATGAAGATATTTTTATAACTGGAGATAATACAAGTGGTGTAGGTCTTTATGCAAGTGATAGAGGAAAAATAAATGTAAAAAATACTTATATTAAAGTAAAAAATGGTTCTGTTGGTATAGCTTCAGTTGGGACAGGATCAAAAATTGACATAACAAATGGTATTGTTGATTATGAGGGAAGTGGTTATGCAGTATATTCTGATGGAACAGGAACTGTCGATTTAACAGATGGAGAAATAATTTTGAGAGGGAAAGCTACAGCTCTTGAATTAGATTTAAGTACTCCTTCTTCTAATCCAATAACTTTAACTAGAGCTAAAATTGTAGTAATGTCTAATGATGCAATAGGGGTT
>ERZ860059.731-NODE-731-length-17871-cov-3.227436_pt1 | contig 17871 bp, 17 predicted proteins | sample MGYA00510113_ERZ860059 | MGnify/ENA primary metagenome ERZ860059 (study PRJEB30046, sample SAMN00715190) | human gut metagenome | study: EMG produced TPA metagenomics assembly of the A metagenome-wide association study of gut microbiota in type 2...
TATTATTTCTATATATAAATTAGATAAAACTATATTTTTTAACTTAAAATCATATTTTATATAAATTTATAAAATATATAAAATAAATTATTGTCTTGAGGCTAGGATTTATAAATATATTGATTAACTTTTTTTGATAATTATAGTAAAATATAAATATAAGTATAAAAATTCTTGAGAATTGAGAGGAACTGATGAAAAAATTTATAATAGAACCAGAATATGATGGTTATGAAATAGGTACGTATCTTAAAGAAACAAAAGGATATTCTGGAAGAGGATTGAGAAATTTAGAAATATATCTTAATGGAAAAAGAGTAAAGAACAACAGTAAAAAAGTTAGAAAGTTAAATAGGCTTTTAATAAAGGAAAAGGATAAGGAAACTGGAATAATACCTATGGAGATACCAATAAAGGTAGCTTATGAGGATAAGAATATACTTCTTATAGACAAAGAACCATATATAATAGTACACCCTACTCAGAAAAAGGTAGATAAAACACTGGCAAATGGTGTGGTAAACTACTTTTTAAAAACAACAGGGAAAATAATGGTCCCAAGATTTTACAACAGATTGGATATGAATACATCAGGTCTTATTATAGTAGCTAAAAATTCTTATGCACAATCTTTTCTCCAAGAAAAAGGGATAGTAAATAAATTCTATAAAGCTATAGTAAAAGGAATAATAGAAAAAGATGAATTTCTTATAGATAAGCCCATTGGAAAAGTGGGAGATGATTTAAGAAGAAGAGAGATATCTGTGGAAAATGGTGGACAGGAAGCTCAAACTAAAATAAAAGTTATAAAAAGATTAAAAGACTTAACTTTAATAGAAGCTGAACTTCTTACAGGAAGAACACATCAGATTAGAGCACATATGGCTTTGGAAGGATATCCTCTTTTAGGAGATGAACTTTATGGTGGAGAAGATAAAAGAGCAAAAAGGCAGATGCTTCATTCATATAAAACACAATTTTCGGATATAGAAACAGGAGAGCTTAAAACAGTGGAAATAGATATTCCTGATGATATGAAAAGCATATTATCAGAAGAATAAGGGAGGGAGCCCAATGAATTATTTACCACCATTAATAATGTAACAATATATAAAGAGTTATATTTAATGAACAAAAAAAATACAGAAATAGAAAGAGAAATGCAGAAAAGGTTAAAAACTATAAAATAAGAGTAATGATAGCTAAAATAAAACAAATTGCATGATAAAAAACTAATCGTAAAAAGATTAAAATTAGTTCTGTCATATTAATTGACAAAGAGGCAAACATATTATATAGTTAATATAGAAAATAAGTAAGAAAATATATTACTATAAAAATAAAATAATAAATTTTAGGAGGAATACAAATGGCAGTTAAAGTAGCAATTAACGGATTTGGAAGAATTGGAAGATTAGCATTAAGATTAATGGTTGAGAACCCAGAATTTGATGTTGTAGCAATTAATGACTTAACAGATGCACATATGTTGGCACACTTATTTAAATATGATTCAGCTCAAGGAAGATTCAATGGAACTATTGAAGTTAAAGAAGATGCTTTTGTAGTTAATGGACATACAATCAAAACTTTTGCACAAGCTGATCCTAAAAACTTACCATGGGGAGATTTAGGAGTAGATGTAGTTCTTGAATGTACTGGATTCTTTACTAAAAAAGAAAAAGCAGAAGATCATATTAAAGCAGGAGCTAAAAAAGTTGTTATTTCTGCACCAGCAACTGGAGATCTTAAAACTGTAGTTTATAATGTAAATGATGATATTCTTGATGGAACAGAAACAGTTATCTCTGGAGCTTCTTGTACTACTAACTGTTTAGCACCTATGGCTAAAGTATTAGAAGACAATTATGGAATTGTAGAAGGATTAATGACTACTATCCATGCTTACACTAATGACCAAAATACACTTGATGGACCACATAAAAAAGGAGATCTTAGAAGAGCAAGAGCTGCTGCTGCTAACATTGTTCCTAATACAACTGGAGCTGCAAAAGCTATTGGATTAGTAATTCCAGCTTTAAAAGGAAAATTAGATGGAGCTGCACAAAGAGTTCCTGTAATTACTGGATCATTAACTGAACTTGTAACAGTTCTTAATAAACCAGTAACTGTAGAAGAAATAAATGCTGCAATGAAAGCTGCTACTAATGAATCTTTTGGATATACTGAAGAAGAATTAGTATCTAGTGATATCATTGGAATCCACTATGGATCTCTATTTGATGCAACTCAAACAAGAGTAATGACAGTAGGAGATAGACAATTAGTTAAAACTGTTGCTTGGTATGACAATGAAATGTCTTACACTTCTCAATTAATTAGAACTCTTAAAAAATTCGTAGAATTATCTAAATAATTACTGAATTTGGAATAACTAAATAGAAATGAATAGCGGAACTTAAAGGTTCCGCTATTTTTAAAAACAAATTTGGAGGAATGAAAATAATGGCTAAGAAGATAGTAACAGATTTAGATGTTAAAGGTAAAAAAGTATTAATGAGAGTAGATTTTAATGTACCTATGAAAGATGGAAAAATAACTGATGACAACAGAATAGTTGCAGCTCTTCCAACTATCAAATATGTACTTGAAAATGGAGGAAAGGTAATAGCTTTTTCTCACTTAGGAAAAGTAAAAACTGAAGAGGATCTAGCTAAAAAATCTCTGAAAGTAGTTTCTGAAAGATTAGCTGAACTTTTAGGGCAGCCAGTTAAATTTGTCCCTGCAACAAGAGGTGCTGAATTAGAAGCAGCAGTTGCTGAACTAAAAGATGGAGAAATTATGATGTTTGAAAATACAAGATTTGAAGATCTTGATGGTAAAAAAGAATCTAAAAATGATCCAGAATTAGGAAAATATTGGGCATCTTTAGGAGATGTTTTTGTAAATGATGCATTTGGAACTGCTCACAGAGCGCATGCTTCAAATGTAGGAATAGCAGCAAATATTGGTGAAGGAAAAACAGCAGCAGGATTCTTAATGGAAAAAGAAATAAAATTCATAGGAGGAGCTGTTGACGCACCAGAAAGACCTCTAGTAGCAATATTAGGAGGGGCTAAAGTTTCTGATAAAATAGGAGTTATAGAAAATCTACTAGTTAAAGCTGATAAAGTTTTAGTTGGTGGAGCTATGATGTTTACTTTCTTAAAAGCTTTAGGAAAAAATACGGGAACTTCATTAGTTGAGGAAGATAAAGTTGAATTGGCAAAAGAATTACTAGCTAAAGCAAATGGAAAACTTATACTTCCAATAGATGCTGTAGTAGCAAAAGAATTTAATAATGATGCACCTCATAGAACTGTATCAGTAGATGCAATACCTGCTGATGAAATGGGACTTGATGTTGGAGCTGGAACTGTTGAATTATTTACAAAAGAAATCAATGGAGCTAAAACAGTAGTATGGAATGGACCAATGGGTGTATTTGAAATGCCTAGTTATGCAAAAGGAACTATAGGAGTATGTGAAGCTATAGCTAATCTTAAAGGAGCAACTACTATTATAGGAGGAGGAGATTCAGCAGCAGCAGCAATAAGCTTAGGATATGCTGATAAATTTACTCATATTTCTACTGGTGGAGGAGCTTCTCTAGAATATTTAGAAGGTAAAAAATTACCAGGTGTAGAATCTATTTCTAATAAATAATAAATATTTTTATACTGGCAGGGAGTGTGGTGTTATGATAAAAGAGTTTGATGGTTCTTTGAAAATGGCAGAAGAATTATTACTGATAGATAGTGAATCTTTTAGAGATATCCCCTATACTCCTGATATGTTGTGTGAAAAAATAAGAAAGAATAATTGTTATAAAGTATTTATATATTATGAGGAAAATATTCCTGTTGCATATTTAGGTCTGCTTTATGTAAGTAATCTTCATTATGATGGAATGTGGGTAGATCTTATAGCTGTAAGAAAGAAATTTCAAAATAGAGGTATAGGAAAAATTCTTTTGAAATATGCAGAAGAAAAAGCTAAAGAAAGCTCTCTTGAGGTGCTGACTGGATTAGTTAAATCTGATAATATATCTTCATTGTCAATGTTTAAAAATTCAGATTTTAAATATGATGATGTTGGATTTAAACTTTTTATAAAGGATATAAAGAAAAAATAATTATGTAATCAATTATACTTTTAATGTAAAGAGTCTTGATATATCAGGGCTCTTTATTTTTATTAAGAATCTATAATTAAATCCTATAGAGGTATAGTGAACCTTCTAACATTTAAAATTATTTTGTAATTTTAAAAGCAGACAGCTTCTTATTCATTTAGTTAAATGATAAAAATCATAGATTATACAAATTTTGATAAAACATTTTACAAATTTGTATAAAAAATATATAATATAATAAAATAATATAGAAAGGTAGGAATAACATGGAGAAAAAGAAGGAGTTTTCAAAATATCTTGAGAATTTTATGAAAAAAAATGGATATAACTTAGAACAGATTTCAAGAGAAACAGGGGTTCCAGTAGCTACAATAGGACACTATAAGACAGGAAGAAGAACTCCTAAAAATGATTTTATTGATAAATTTGTTTCTGGATTCAATTTAAATTCACAAGAAAAAAAAGAAATTACAATGGCAATAGCTATTGATAGAACACCTGAAGTTATTAAAGATAATATCTTTGATTTAAAAAATGTGAAGCCTATAAAATTGATGGAAGTTCCACTATTTTCAAGTGTTTCAGCTGGTCTTGGAAGAGAAACTATTGCTGAGCCTATTGATTTTATTTCAATACCAAAAATATCAGGAAATAATATAGTGGCTATTTTGGTGCAGGGAGATTCTATGGAAGATACCATTTTAGATGGGTCTATTGTAGTTGTAAATACAGAGTTAATGCCAGAAATAGGAGAGATTGGAGTATTTTTAACTAAGGGAAGCGATCATGCTGATGGATTGGTAAAAAGATTAAAATATAAAAATGGTGAATATGTATTGGAAAGTGACAATAAAGAATATGATGATTTGAGAATAGAAAATAGTGATATTACAGCTTATGGAAAAGTAATCCAAATAATAAATAATACAACTAAAAGAAGAAAAGATCCTTTAATGTCATATATAGATAAATTGGATATTCATGAAAGAGAAATGATAGAAAGTATGCTAAAAGGGTTGATCGAAAAGAAAAAAGAAACTAAATAAATAGTAAAAAGAAAATCTTTAAAACTATATAAAAAATAATAATAAAATTTTTCTTGACTTTATTTATACAAAAATGTATAATAATTTTAAGGTAATTTCATGAAATATCTAAAAGTTTTATAGAACCAGTTTTAAAATTTAAGGGAGACAATGTTTTCCTAGATTTCTATGTCTGTTTTCAAGGACTAAGGTTGCTTATTTTTAATATTTTTTTTTAAAAAACTTATACAAATTTGTATAAAAAGTTAAATCAATTCAACAGAACATCAATATTTTAATATTAGGATGAATGAAATCTTTCATTAAGAAATAAAAATATTGATTTAACATTAGAGATATGAAAATAAGTAATTGAAAATTCTGGAGGATTTGGCATAGGAACCTGAAACAAACAAAATATAGGAGGGATACAAAGTGGTAAATATAAAAGAAGTAGTACATAACAGTAAAGAGAGATTTTTAGAGGTACAGCCTAATGGAGCAGGACTTTACATTGGAATGCAGGCATATGAAGCTATAAAGAATGAAAGCGAATATACAGACTCAATGAAAACTATAATTCCTAAAATGGAACTTTTAACAGGAACATTAGCTGGTACAGAATTTACAGTTACATCAGGAACTGTAGAAGTAATGGCTGCACCTAAAAATGCTGTAGTAGCTCTATTTGATAAATCTGAATTAGACGGATTAGCAACTGCTGAAAATTTTAAAGGAATGGCAAACCCTAATCTTGTTGAAATTGTAAAAGTAACTGCAACAACTGCAAGTTCAATTACTTTAGCAAATGCGCCTATAAATTCAGCTTTTACAAACGCTGTTTTACTTGAAAATGATGGATATATAGATGTAGCTCAAATAACAGATTTTTCATCTACTGAGCAACAAGCAGAAATAAGTACAAATAATAAACATTCAAATGGATATGAAAGTGCAATAGGGGGATTAAAAACATCTTCTATAGATGGAATTCAAGGATACTATCATCCAGATTTTCCTTCGGTAGCTACAATAAATTTTGCATTTGATGGAGAATTTACTATTAAAGCAAGACATGGAGCATTAAAACAAAAAAATACCCCATACATTGAAGGTGTTTATAAAGTTGCAGAATTTACACATTCAGGAACTCTTGATGGTGGAAGTGCCCTATCTTATACAGCAAGCTTGAAACTTCAATCAGGAATGATAGAAAAGAAAGTATTTCAATAAGGAGAATAGGGGAGAAATCCCCTTTCCCTTATTCTTTTAAATGAAAATATTGAAATATTTTGATTTAAAAAAATAAGATGGGAGGCTATATGAAAGTAGAAATAAATGGTAAAGAATACAAATTAAAACTTAATTTAAGAGCGAGAATAAAACTTGCAAAATATTATTCAAATGAAATAGAAATGTATAAAAAAGCAGGGATAGGAAATTTGGAAGTCATTACTAAGATAATTTATTGTTCACTTCAAGAATGCCAATTTTCTTATGAAGTATTTTTAGAAAGTTATCCTGATATAAAAGAAAGTTATGAGATGTTTTATAAAGTTTTCCATAAGTTAATAGAAGATGCTGGAAATCCTTTAAGTATAGAGATTAAAGAAAAATCAGAAGGAAAAATTGAAGAGAGAAAATCAGATAAAACTGATTTTAGAGAACTTATTATTACATTGATGAGTAAGGGATACAAGCAGGAAGAAGTATTGGATATGACTTATTGGGATATAAATCTCATATTTGAAGCTGACTATAAACATTTGGAAAGAGAAGTATTTCATACAAATGCATTGATTAATACAATAGCTGGAATAGTTGGAAGCAAAGAAACAATAGATATTCTTGGGAGAAAGAAAAAAGATGAATATAGGGATTATTCAACATTTCATGAGATAGGAACATTGTTGAATAAGAAAAGGATAAATATAGATTAAAATTTTTAAGAAAGGAGTGAAAAAATGGGTGCAGAAGCATTAGTTTTACCAGTATTAAGTTATATAGGAAAAGATCTTTTGATAACTTTTTATAAAAAGGAAAGAGATCGTTTAATAGAAGAGCTTTTGTCAGAAAAAGAGAGTTATGAAGATATTTACAAAAAGCTTAGAGAAGAAGAAAAAAAGAATGTTGAAATATTAGAAGAATTAGGAAAAAAAGAAGTTTTAAATCCTCAAGAAGAGAAGGAAATAAAAAAGGTATTAACAGATTTGTATCTTTCTGATCAAAAACTTTTTAATGCATATATAGAATTTAAAAATAATAAAATTACTTTGGAAGACTATGAGAAAATATTAAAAGCAACAAAGAGTAATAAAAATAAAAATAAAATAATAGATAATAACACAAAAATAAAAGAATTGGAAAAAAAAGCAGAGGAAAATAAAAAGAAGTTAAACTATAGCTTTTATAAATATGATGATCATGGAATGCAAATCACAATTCCTTTTGAAGAAGCAATAGCACAAGGATTTCCTGAAGAAATGTTAAATAAGCAATTTCCAGGTTTTGCGGCTCAATATGAAGAAATACAGAAATTATATAGAGAATATATAAATGATTTATCAGAAATAGAAAAATTAAAGAAAGAAAACTATAATCTTTTAAAGAATCCAATCCTTAATTCAGAAAAAAAAGAAGAACTTCAAGCATTATCTCAAGCAATAATAGAGCAAAAAAATAATAAAACTGAAAAAATGTCAAATAATAAAAAAACCAATCAGTTAGTAATTGAACCTGTTATAGATTTAACAGCTGAAGAAAAATATAAACAAGAAGAATTAAAAATAAATGCTGAATATAATAGAGAAGTTTTAGATGAAACAGAAGCCTTTAATGAAAAAATGAAAGAGCTTTTAAAAAGTAGAAATATAAATGAGATTCAAGAAGCCCAAAAAAATCATGAAGAAAAATTAAAAACGTTTGAAGAAAAAAATAAAATAGAACTTCTTGAACATCAAAAAAATAAACCTGGAGCAACAAAAATTGATATTGAAAATTTAGATACAAAAATAAAAATGCTTAAAGTAGAAGCTGAAAAAGAAAAAAATATTAATAAAATTAATCAAATAGAAATAGAGATTAAAGCTAGTGAAGAGGCTAAACTATCCAATGTTAATAATGCAGGAGTAGGGCTAAAAAATCTTACAAGTATGTTTCAAATGTTAGGAGAGGTTACAGGTAAACAATCTATAAAAGATATCTCTAATGTATTGGGAACAGGAAGTTCTTTATTTGAAGCATTTAAAAATACAAGTATTGGAGCAGAGAAATTAGCTGGATTTTTTGGAGATAAGGCAATACCTGGATTTGAAAACTTTAATCAAGGAATGGGAATAGGAAATATAATAAGTGGTGCTTTAGGTGGAGGAACTGAAGGAAATCTTGGAAGCATGATAGGGAGTGGAATAGGAACAGCAGTAGGTGGACCAGTAGGAAGTATTGTAGGTGGAGCTATTGGAAGTATTGGTGGAAGCATATTTGGAAGCAAGAGTAAAAAGAAGAAAAAAAGAGAAGAAAGAAAAAGAAAGGCTGCTCAAGAAAGATTGCAAAGAGGATTAATATCTGGACAGTACAAATGGCAGGATGTTGTTGAAGCATACAATGAAGATCTTTTAAAATTAGGAACAGGAAGCTATATTGATCTTTATGACAAGGTTTCTGCAAATACAGATTATGATAATATTTTATCAAGCCTTAATGGTGCAAAATCTGGTTCTGATGGAGTGAGTATGACAACTCTTAAGCAACTGATGCCACAGTACAATGAACAACAGATAATAGATTGGTTTAAATCTTTAACTGGTGGAGCAGTTTTGAAAGGAGATATTTTAAGTACAGGAGAAGGAAAATATGGAGCTATTGATATTGGAGAACTTGCAAAACAAGTAACAAATACAAATAGAGATCTTGAAAAAACACTTAAAACAACAATTAAGGGAATTATAAATTTTTCAGCAGATAGTTTAGCAGAAGTAGTTAAAAAAGGCTTCTTTGGAGGAATGGAAAATCTTGGAAATAATATTGAGAGTATGCTTGCTGAAAGTTTGAAAAATGCTTTTGTTAATACTGAAATATCAAAATCTCTATTCAATGGGCTGTCAGATAAAGTATCAGATGTAGTAAAAGATATGTTTGTAAAAGATGGAAATCTTGGAATCGACCTTGAAATAGGAGAGTTAGAAAACTTATCACTTACACAATATATAGAACTTATTAAAAAGTATACAGAAACTTCTAATGAAAAACTTGAAGAATTATTTCGAGAATTAGGATTGAATATGGATAACTTAACAGGTAGTATGAATACTTTGAATAAAAATATGAGTAAAAATACAGTTCAGGGAATGGCTACAAATTTATGGAGATATAATTTAGGACAAAATGTGACAAGTGAATTTAATGGTGTGTTTGAAGTTGAGATACCAATAATTCTTGGAGATCAGTTATTGGATAAGAGAATAATAAAAATAACAAGCGACAGTATAAGAAAGGCAAGGAGGAATAAGTTTTAATGAGGACAGAAATTATAAAAGCAGATAACAGTAATCATGTGATAACAATAACAAAGAAAGAAGAAGAAATAACAATAGAATTTGATTTTGAACTTGTTCCTGAAATGGCTCCTCGTTTCACTCTTCCTTTATGGGCTATGGGAAAAGAAGAGGAGTATGAATTTGAAGGAGGCTTTGTACTTAAAGCTGATGATACAGGAGCAAGGGATGTTCTATATAATCTTTTAGTAAGAATAAAAGGATACAAAGAATTGATATTTGTTTGTAAAACATCAGACAAATATAAAGGAGAATTCAAATATATTTCACAAGCATTGAAAGATAATGGAATAATTATGAATGGAATAAGATTGAATTGTATAGCAAACATTGATAATACAAATTTTACTACTATGTTGAATAGTGTAAGAAATCATCAGGGAAATTTAATTGTTTCCACTACATTTGATGCTAAGAGAAAGAAAATATTTAATATCACAACAGTTCCATTGACAGATATAGAATATCTTCTTTATCCTGATGTTTATTGTAACACTATAGAGGAATTTGAAAAAATTATATACAGTGATATAGGAGGTTATAAAACATTCACAATATCAGGAAAGGATTACACAGTTGTATTGAAAGATGAAGTAAATGAAAGTTCTCAAACAGCAATAATTAATGGAGCAGTAAAAGATTGTAAAATATATTCTTTCAGTTTAGAGGAGGTATAGATAATGAGAAAATTTTTACTTAAGTATGAACTCCTTGATAATGAAGGATTGTGGAAAGATTTTACAGAACAAGTTGTTGGGACTACAACTATAAATCTTGGAAATATAGCTGAAGTTGGAAGTGAAGATTTTGGAATAGATAGTTTAAAGAAATTTGCTAATCTTACTATTCATAATGATAAAAATAAAAAACTTACAACAGGACCTATTCTATCAACTAATCAATTTCAATTAGGGAGAAGAGTAAGAATAAAAGTAAGAACAGCAAAATCTACAAATCACTATAACCTAAATTTAGTTGGAGAAGATAAAACATATATTCTTTTGAAAAATATAAAAGGGGTAGAAGAGATAGATTTGATAAGTGTTTATGATGGAGAACATTCATTATCACCAGCAGAAGCTGATTTAAAAATAGAAAATACTTCTCAAATGGCAAATGGTTTGTATGTGTATTTTAATAGAGTAGTTAAAGAATATGAGAAAATAGGTTTTTTAATAATAACAACAGCAAGTGATCTTGATGTTGATAGAGCAGAATTTGAAGGAACAGGAGCAAAAGAATACTTTATTCCAAATGTAGATCCAGATATTGTGGAAATTTTGGGTTACTACAAGTATTCATATCTGCCTTGGGGTATTGGATATTTTTCAAAAAAATATTTTTCTGATACTTATGGAGTAGAATATCTCTATTTTGCTAAAGAAGATGATCCAGATAATTTTCCATATTATATAGAGAGTGTTGTGAGAGAACAAAATGGAATAAAGGTAAAATTAAATACTGAATTACCAGTAAATGAAAGAATGGTAATTGGACTATTTTTTAATACAGCTGAAGATATCATAATATTTGATGGAAAAGTAAGACGATATGAGGGAAGAGGTTATCATAATGTTTCTCTTGAATGTCAGGATTTTTCATATGACCTTGATGTTATGGCAATAAATAAGACATATCCTAAAGGAGTTACATTTGAAGATACAATAAAACAGATATTAATTGATAATAAAAGAGAAGACATAGAATTTCTATATGATCCTCATAATACTGCTATTTTAACAGAAGATTATAATATTGAAGATACAACTATATGGGACTCTATACAAAAACTTGCATTGTCAAAGGGATGGAGTTTGTATTTTAGGTATGATAGAACTAAAAATAAGCAGGTATTGATTTTTGAAGATACAGTTTCAGCAAGCTATATAACTTATCAGCTTCTCAGAGGAGATGTGGTTGGAGAGTTTAGTTATGTGGGAGATTTAACAAGAGTAAGGAATATCGTATCAGTTGTATATAAAGATCAGAATGATAGTAATAAAGTAAAAACAATAGAACTTAAAGATGAAGACTCAATACTTAGATATAGAGAAAATAGATTAACACTGGGACTTGATTTAACAGAAAATTTAATAACTACAAATGACATGGCTATGAAGTTAGCAACACAGGCATTAAAGGATTTAAAAGATCCAGTAGTAAATTATACAATTGAAACAACATTAATGCCAAAATTAAAGCTCAATGATGAGCTATGGTATATACATGAAAATTTAACAGAAAGACCATTGTTTTTAAGAGCTTATTCCATTGAACATTCAATTTCTGTTGGAGATACAGGAGAACTTCAATGTAATACTGTTATTGCAGGTGGTGGAAAAATTCAGTATAAGCTTAATGAGTGGCTTTATAATGATAGTAAAATAAAAGATGATAAAGAGATAATTATAGTATAAGGAGGAAAAATGGCACTTGATAAAGGAAGATTAGAAGAAATAGCAACAGCAATAGCTTTAATGTATGATCCTGAGGTCTACTCAAAATTAAAAACAGAAATAAATAAACCTATGGCAGATATTCCAGCAGGTCATGCCTTGAATATAAATTGGGATAATATTGTGAATTCATATAAAGTAATAAAGGACTTTCTAAAAGAAACTCTATACAAAGAAGATATGTCAATGGAGAACATTGGAAGTAAACTTGTACAAAGAGGGACAAATGGGGGGATAAAGGTAGGGGATGTATATTGTGGAAATATAATAACATCAACAGTAGCTACAAATAATTTTGTGCCTCAAGTAGCGTATAGAGATAATAATGGATATTTACAATTTTGTAATGATAAAGAAAAATTTCAAAATTGGGTTGAAGTAGAAAAATTAATAAGTTGGAAAAAAATATGGAGTGGATATCAACAGGGTGATATAATACACCCTGATATATCAGGGTATAATGAGATTTTATTTATATATTCAAATTTAAAAACAGGAAGAATTATCTCATTAAGTACTCCAATAAATGCTTGGTTAACGTATAATCAAGTATCTATGATGAATGGAGATCCTAACCATGATGGCTATGTATCAAGGATATCCAATACAGTAACTAGGATTAGTAGTGGAAGAACTAATTATGCTTTAATGGCTATATATGCAAGATAGGAGGATTTAATGAAAAAAGGTAATATATCTCTAAGTGTAAATGCAGAAGTTGTAGAAGGACCAAGAGGCCTTTCTATAAAAGAATTGAAATATAAAGAAACTCTTTCAAATGGGGATAATGTTTATTCCGTTATAAGAGAAGATAATAATATTATAGGAGAAGTAACAGCAAAAAAAGGAGATAAAGGAAACACAGGAGAAAAGGGAGATACTGGAAGAGGAATAACAAGTATTATTAAAAAGAGTGAGATAAATGGTATTAATTACTATGAAATACTTTATACTGATGGAAGAAAAGGAGAATTTATAGTAGAAGATGGGTATAGTGCTTATCAGATAGCAATAAAAAATGGCTATGATGGAACAGAAGAGGAATGGTTATTATCTCTAATAGGAAAAGGCTTAGAATTTCAATGGGATGGAACGAAATTAGGAGTAAGAGTAGAAGGAGAGACAGAATATCAATATAGTAATGATTTGAAAGGTGAAAAAGGAGATAGAGGAGATATTGGACCTGGAAATATTCTCTCTATTGGAACTGTTGAAAAAGGAGAACAACCTCAAGTAACAATAGAAGGAGAAAGTCCAGAACAAATATTAAATTTTGTGTTACCAAAAGGAGATAAAGGAGAAACTGGAGAAAAAGGAGATAAGGGAGAACAAGGAATAAAAGGAAATGGAATCATAAGAACTCAATTTGTAAGGGAAGATAATGAGAAAGTATATTATAAGTTTATATATGATGATGGTTCTGAATTTCAATGGTCAACTTGGAAAGGAGAAGCAGGAGTTTCAGGAACAGGAGCAACTGCTGGAGATATTGTGGATACATTAGATAGAACAGTAGAAACTCCGGAAGACTGGCTATCACTTGAAAATTATAGACCCATAAATATTTTGGATTATCCTGAGATGATAGATAAAGTAAAAACTACAAATACATATTGGGAGAATATTGTTCCAAAAGATTTAACAGGAACAGATGATACTAGATTTACAATGGAATGGGCTTATTTTGATATGAATCAAAATAAATATCCACTTCCATCTCAAAAATTAATAGCAGGAGTCAAAGGAGGAGCTCATAAACCAGAAAAAATAATTCTTCCATATGGTTCTAATGAACCAATAATTCAAGGAGCTGGAAATTATAAAATAGCAATAGCTTTTGGTGGAAGCATTGTAAGAGAATTAATAGCTAATAATGAAAATATATTATGTATTGTTGATTTAAGATTTAAATCTCATGTTAGGGATCAATATGGAAATACTGTATGGAGTTGGAATCAAATAGTCAATAGTTCAGGATTTCATACTCATAATTATCAAGTAGGAAAGGCTCAGAAATCAGTTCATAATCTTTTAAGCAAATCAAAAGGGACAACAGATATAAGAATTGCTGCTGGAATGCAGTATAACAAAATGGCAATGGAAACAGGAATGTTAACATTGTATCAAAATATTGATGATGCAAGGGATCCTAATTATATTGGATTTATAGTTGATTCAAATGAAAATGATTTAGAAATTGAAATTTATAAAATGGAAATGTGGGTTCTTAAAAATGGAAGTGAAGAATATTTAGATTTATTTCCAAATAAATTAATGCCTAATTTTATACCATATTGGGAGGATTCAGCAGATAGTGGAGGAGATTTTGCTGATATTGATAAGTATTTTTATCTAGAACAAAATTTGAAAAGACAAATCTATTTAGGGAAAAAGGCAACAAGATTATAAAAAATTGAAAAAGTAATATTGTATAATGAGGTGATATTTATAAAAATACAGGAAATAATAAAAGATATTGATGTAAATAAAATCATGTATGTAATAGCTATAAATGAAATATCAGGAAATGAAAATACTATATGCAAATTTAGTTATGCAGGAGGAATATCAGGATATAGTTTTGGCAGAAGTCAGTTTGATATAAAACATAATTCAAAAGCAAGAGAATTTTTAAAAGAGAAATGTAGTTTTACAGCAGGAGATATTGATAGGTTATTAAAATTAGATAAAAATATTAATGATCTCAATGAAAAACTAAAGAAACATAGAAAAGAAATAGATGAATTAGATAAAGAACACATAAAAGAAATGGTAAATTATGTAGCCTCTCTGGGTGATTTATCAGAATTTGAAAATGAAAAAACTTTTGTTCATTTAGTGGATTATCACAATCAATTTAACCTTAGTAGAAACGGGCTTATGCATAATTTTATAAAAAGTAAAAAAATATTAAAATCTGAAGATATATATAATTTTAAATTAGGCTTGAAATGGGGGAAAAAAGAACCTCAAGATGTAGAAAGAAGATATTTAAATATAGAAAATAATTGGAAATAAGAGAGGTGATATTAATGTTTCAAAAAACTGTATTGAATGCAGTGAGCAGTTTTTTACCAGATATATTAAAAAGGTATTTACAGCCAGAAGAAATTGACCAGATAATGGCAGAGGTAGAAAAAGAAAGATTACAGGTATTCTCAAAAATCCTTGAAAGAGGAGGAATACTCCATCTGTTTTATGTATATAGCATATTGGTAATATTTCATCATATAATAACCCCATATTTATCTGCATTTATGGGAGTAGAAATATATAGCCTTCCTATTCCAGGAGAATTGACAGCATTAATTGGAAGCCTTGGAGCAGTTATACTAGGAAAGAAACATCTGGATAAAAAATTAAAAAACTAAATTTAATTGAGATGGTAAATATTTTGTTAAAAAGGGAGTTTTCACTGAACTCCTTTTTTGTTATCTTAAAAAAGAAAGAATATTATATAATCATATATTTAAGCCTGTTTATAAGAATATCTTTAAATTGTAATCTTTCAAAAAAAGTGATAGAATAAAGAATGATTTCATAAAATATTATATGTAATGTAAAAAAGTGTGGTAGTGATAAGATTAAATAGTTATTTCAAATGATAAAAATAACATTAAAATGGGTTAGGAAAAATGATACTTGGAGTGAAAGATGAAAGATAATAAAAATGAAAAAATAAAGATAATATCCTCTGTAACATTAGCAATTGTAGCTTTAGTATGGGGGACTACTTTTGCTGTGATAAAAGATACCTTAAGTATTGTTCAGCCATTTTCACTTATGATGCTGAGGTTTGGATTTTCAGCCCTGCTTCTTTCTATTCTTTACATAGGAAAAATAAGAAAGGCAAGAATAAAGGATATAAAAAATGGAGGCATAATAGGAATATTTATGTTTTTGGCATTTTACTTTATGATAATAAGTATAAAGAATACAACAGCATCCAAGGTATCTTTTATAATAGGAGCCTATGTACTTATAGTTCCATTTCTTGCATGGGTAATAAATAAAAAAAAGCCAGATAAATATGCTGTTACAGGAGCTGTCTTAGCGACTGTTGGATTAGGGTTTTTAACAATTGAAAAAGGAATTGATTTTAATGTCTGGGATATAGCAGCAGTCTGCTGTTCATTTTTCTTTGCTGCACACATGATAGCAATTGAGAAGTATGGAAAGGACTCTGATCCAATACTTGCTACTGTAATCCAATTTATAGTAACAGCGGGAATATTTGTCCTTCTTACAGGATGTTTTGAAGGATATGATTTTTCCATTCTCCCTAGAATAAAATGGACTTTAGGTTATCTTGTAGTTATAAGTACAGTTATACCTTTTGCTATACAGACTGCTGTGCAAAAATATATTTCTTCTACCAGCACTGCATTAATATTAACTCTTCAATCAGTTTTTGGAGCTGTTTTTGCAGTTTGGTATCTTGATGAAAGAATGACTTTTCAAATGGGAATAGGGTGTGTATTGGTGTTTGTAGCAATAGTTACACAAGAAACAAAATGGAAGTTTTTAACTAAAAAAGATTAGTAAAAAAAATGTACTGGAAAGTTCACAATAATTTCACAAAATCTTGGTATATTAAGAATATAAAATCTTTCCCCAAGATGTTTTAATATATAGATAAAAGAAAATCCCTCCAAAGAAGAAGGGATTTTTCTTTTTTTGTATTATTTTTATAGAGAATATTTTTTAGGAGGATTTCCAGAAAAATCATAGAATACAGCCTCTGCTTCCTCCAAGTAGAATATTTCAAAAGCAGGGTTATCAGGTGTTTGATAAATTGACTTTACAAGAGAGCTACTTTCTATTATTTCTGATTTTATATTTATATCATTATCAAAAACAACTTTTCCATGAATTCTTACCCATACTGCCTTTGGAGTAGAAGAACATAGTTCTACATATGGATTATTTTTAATTTCTTTATAGACTTCTTTTTGATTTGAAGTACAGAAAAATAGTTTCCCATTTTTTTCTAACATAAATTGAAATGGGCGAACTTTTGGTTTGTTATCTAGACCAACAGTAGCAAAAAACTGTACAGGATTATTTTTTAAAAAATTTAATACTTCATTCATATTTTCCCTCCTAAAACTTGTAATTTTTATTTCCTTGTGTATATAATAAAACTATAAGAACATTATGTAAAGTAAGCACTTTAAAGTTATATAAGAACTAAAAAGGTACTATTGTGTAAAAATAATAGTTTGAAAGGAGAAAAAATGAAAAAAAGAGAATTGCCACTATGTCCTGTAGAAATAACTATGGAGCTTATTGGAAATAAGTGGAAGGTATTAATATTGAGAGATCTTATGGAAGGAACAAAAAGATTTGGAGAATTGAGAAAATCAATTGGAAAAATTACTCAAAAAGTCCTCACACAAAATTTAAGAGCTATGGAAGATGATGGATTGCTTGAGAGAAAAGTTTTTGCTGAAGTCCCTCCAAGAGTGGAATATACTCTTACAGATACAGGATATAGTCTAAAAAAAATATTAGATTCAATGTTTATATGGGGAGATGAATATAAGAAAAATAATTACTAGAAATTTCACAAAATTTTCACATAATCTTGGTATATTAAGAATATAAAATCTTTCCCCAAGATGTTTTAATATATAGATAAAAGAAAAATCCCTCTATAAGAAAAAGGGATTTTTTCTTTTTTTGAAAGAAAATTTTAACCT
>ERZ860059.745-NODE-745-length-17622-cov-4.831388_pt1 | contig 17622 bp, 10 predicted proteins | sample MGYA00510113_ERZ860059 | MGnify/ENA primary metagenome ERZ860059 (study PRJEB30046, sample SAMN00715190) | human gut metagenome | study: EMG produced TPA metagenomics assembly of the A metagenome-wide association study of gut microbiota in type 2...
CCTACAATAGAAACTGTATATACCTTTGTAGTCCCATCCTCTGCCATCACAATATATTCCACAGATTTACCACCTGAAAAATCTTGTGCTATACCACTGACAGGAGAAACTGTAGCTTTATCAGAAACTTGAAACGTAGGAATCAATGCCTTTAAATCATCATTAGTTGTAGCATCATTAACTTTAAAAGCTATAGTTCCATTTTCATCATCAATGACAGGTTGTTCTGTAACAAACTCACTATCAATCACAAAATCTGAAATCTTCGCTTCACTGCTTTCATTACCAGTCATCTTATCTCCTTCAAAAGCAACATCCACTGTTTGGCCCAAAGCTGCAACAGTTACACCAATTTTCATACTAACTTTTCCGTCTTTCACTGTTCCACTTACTGACGTAGGAAGTGTTCCTAACAATTGACCAAACTCTGTAGTAAACTTCAGATCTTTCTGACCACTAAAAGATTGTACTCCATCTTTTTCTTCCACAGTACAAGGCACTTCAATATCACCTACCAATTGACCTGCAAATGAAAATTTTTTCAAAGACAATATGACTTGTGATGTTTGATCACCTGATTTAGCAATAGATATCACTTGAGAGACAGGATCAGCTGCACTTCCATCAATGGATACTACCAAATTACCTTTATAGTTACCACTAATATCAGTAACTTCTGTCTGATCATCACCATTCTTTCCATTATCATCATCGTCACTACAAGACGTAAACAATGTCGCAGTACACAATACTGCAAACAGATAATAAAATAATTTCTTTTTCATTTCTAAATTCTCTTTTTAATTAATAAAAGCAAATACGCGATATACCATCGCATAGAAGCCAAAATTTCACAGCTGCAAAGTAACTACTATTTCCACATCTCCGCAAGGTCTATTTTTCTTGTTTCTGTTCTATTTTTAAAGAAATATACTCAAACCCCCTTGTAATGTACCATTTTTCAAGTCAAAATTATAATATAAGAAAAAAAAGAGAATCTATTTCCCTAAATCTACATATCTTTGTAATAAAGTAAGAAGTACGATATATGGAAGAATTACCCAAAATAGACTTACCAGAAGAATGGCTTATAGGTACAGGAGTTAACAAAGAATTGCTCAATTTATATACAAACTTTCCCTGTCGGTTGAAATCGGAAATATTCGTATTATGTATGGATGGAGAAATTGAGGCTTCAGTCAATCTAAACCGTATCACGGTACGGGCTAACGATTTTGCTACTATCATGCCGGGAAGCATTCTTCAAATACACAGTGTAAGCGGAGAACCCATACTTTATTTCGGAGGATTCTCATCAAAATACATAGAACAAGCCAATTTAACCCCTTCATCTATCAATACTTTATTTATAACGATAGGAAGACCTGTCATTTCATTAAAACCGGAAGGAACCAAATTATTAGCGGAATACTTTCAATTCTTGATAAAATTATACGCCTTTTTCAATGAATCAACCCGTAAAAGCATTACTCCGCACCTGTACAACAATATACACGCAGGGATAGCTGCCATGTATAACACCCAACTACAAAACACCAAAGAATATTTATCTAAAGGTGAATTAATCTACAAAAATTTCACTCAACTAGTAATGCAGAATTACAATCATACTCGAAATGTAGCATGGTATGCCGAGAAGCTTAAGATCTCAAATATCCATCTGTGTACAACAGTTAAGAAAGTCACAGGAAATACATGTGCAGAAATCATTTCACACATGGTCATCATGGATGCCAAATCACAATTAAAGTCCACCCATCTTTCTATCCAAGAGATTTCTAATTCACTCAATTTTGCCAACACATCGTTCTTCGGCAAATACTTCAAACGATATGTCGGCATGAGCCCATTAGCCTATAGAAATAACGGGTAAATAAAATAAATCAAACACCACCTTAAGTCTCCGGCATCAAGACCACTCCCAACTTCTTTTTGCCGTCCATCTTGACTACCACAGGCTTTTCAAAGCGAACGTGACGGAGATAGTTCGTTTCCTGCACTGCCGGTTGCGCATTGAGGAAATCCTGATTATATACTCCATCATTCATAAAGGCGTTGATCGTGAAATACCCTACCCCGAAAGAAGTCAGATTCTGGAAAAAGTGTGTCCCCTGACTGGGATCTACCCGGTAATTAGTCAGACCGGCTTCCACAATCACACGGGCAGCTGAAATATGAGGCCACTTCACCGGAATACCAAGCCATGCATCACTGCTCCCCCAGCGTCCCGGACCAACCAATATATAGTTCTTTCCTTCGTTCAGGAACTGTTGATTGATCTTTTCTATCTCCCAAGCAATCGTCTGATTATTGGAGGCACTATAATTGTCCGTTTTTACATAAACCACATCATATACCTCATTCATAATGCCGTGTCCCAATGAATTATACGAACGGAGAATCACATTCTCATCAGGAATCTCGTTCAAATCCTCGTCCAGCATTTCTTTGCTGTCTACGATAGGACGGATCTGCAACAGATAGAAAGTTCCGGATTTATCATGTTCGCGACTTAACGTTGCTGCAAATTCAATTTCAACCGGACGGCGCATCTCCTGTTCACCATATTTCAATACTAACTGCAGAATACGAGCTAACGGGAAAACATCATGTTGCAGGATATTAGCAAAAGTAATCACCTTACGTCCTCCCGGATATAAACCATCACGAATGATCTGATCGTACGGATCGTAGGTAGAAGCAATATAACGCAGAGCACCGTCACTTTCTGCCTCTTTGACATGAAGTTTCAGCAAATTAAAACCATCGTCGATAGAAAAATCATGTCCAGCATTTTTCAAATCCAATGCATAGAAACGGGTTTGAGTCTCCTTGAGAGCAATTTCCATTTCGCTGGTCTGTAACACCTGATTAGGATGATAAGGAGAAAAACGAAGGGTCATACCACCGTCAACAATATATTTCCCTAATCCCAAAGCCAGATTCACCGTTCCCTCTTCTGCTTTTTCATCTCCTAACGGATAATAATTGAGCGAGCGTGCCACACCGGACATGGAAGGATAATAACGGTCACCATACTGATTGCCAACTACTTCCTGTAAGATAACAGCCATTTTCTCCTGATCGATTACATTCGACGTAGCTTGCATATACGCTTTGCTGTCACGGAAATAAACCGAAGCATACACCCCTTTGATGGCATCGGAAAGCATCCGCAACATTTCATAGCGGTCGTCCAGATAAGGAATCATATAGGTGTTGTAAATTCCTGCAAACGGCTGATAATGTGAGTCCTCCAACAAGGAAGAAGACCGAATGGCGATCGGAGACTTCACGACATCGAAGAAAGTGAAAAAGTCCTCTACCAACCGGTCCGGCAATTTAGCCTTCAGGAAGTATTTCAAAATCGTATCATCATCCGCATCCGACAACGCAATCTGATACAGATTGTTGGTGTCCATGAACTCATCAAAGACATCCGTGCAAAGCACCACTGTTTTCGGAATAGCAATACGCGCATTTTCAAACTCGTCAAACTCCGGATGACGCTTCACCATATTATCAATAAATGCCAGTCCACGCCCTTTTCCTCCGAGAGAGCCATCCCCGATACGGGCAAAGTTAGAATAACGGTCGAAGCGATCGCGCTTAAAGACCGCCACAACTCCCTGGTTCTTCATCTTACGATATTTCACAATCGCCTCAAAGATGATTTTACGATGCGCATCCACATCCTGAAGACTATTCCAGGTAATCGGTTTCAAGAACTCGGCTACCGGGAACATGGCACGTGAATAAAACCAACGCGACACGTGATTCCTGCTGATATGATATAAGAAAGATTCCGCAGGTACGGCAAAAAGAATGTTTTGCAGCTCCTTCAAATTCCGGACGCGGGCAATCTCCTCCCCGGTATCCGGATTGCGGAAAATAAAATCACCAAAACCAAAATTATCGGAGACGATACGGCGCAAATCAACGTCCATCTTCTTGGAGTTCTTGTCGATAAAGCTGGCACCATACTTGGCTGCATAAGACGAATTTTCAGATTCGGAAGACTGAATAATCAAAGGAACAAACGGATCATTCTTACGTATCTCCGCACACAGCTTGATACCTGCCAGACCGTCTTTCTCTCCCCGTTCCACTTTCGGGAAACGGACGTCAGTGATTACCCCCAATATATTATTCTGATACTTATGATAGATCTCCATCGCCTCCTGATACGTACGTGCCAACACTATTTTAGGACGTCCGCGCATACGGAGCGTACGCTGGTGTGCATTCAAGGCTTCGGTAGAGAATTCCTGACTCTGCTTCAACACGAACTTATACAGATTCGGCAAAATAGAAGAATAGAAACGAATACCATCCTCCACCAAAAGAATCAACTGCACACCGACCTCCTGTACATCGTGTTCCAGATTCATCTTGTCCTCTATCAATTTGATAATAGACACCAGCAGGTCGGTATTGCCTAACCAACAGAACACATATTCAAACGCACTCAAATCTTCATTGATAATCCGTTTGGTAATACCATGGCTAAAAGGAGTCAGTATGACGATAGGAATATGCTCGTATTTCTCTTTGATGTGACGGCCGATATCGAAACTGTCATTATCCCCCGTACTCGGCATACAAATCACCAGGTCGAACGACATATTTTCCAACTGTGACAGTGCTTCCTCCTCCGTAGATACCTGCGAGAAACGAGGTGGATAGCGCAGAGACAAAGAAGTGTATTCATTGAAAATCTTCTCATCAATGCGCCCGTCATCCTCCAACATGAAAGCATCGTAAGGATTAGCGATTAATAACACGTTAAAAATCCGCCTTGTCATCAAGTTAGCGAATTGTGTATCTTTGAAGTAAAGCTGGTTTAATTTATATTTACTAAGCATAAAGTCATTCTCCTTTCTTATTTCAAATCGTCTATCTGCAGAATCACATTTTGCAAAGTTAATTCTTTAAATCTCATTTTCCACCATCTTCTTTATAAAGTTTACTTGTTTATCTCTTATTATTTTGTAGATTTGTAACTTTAAGTTTATTCAAAAAGACTTTTTATTCACATGAAAAAAGTAACTTTATTAATGAGTGGAATCATGGTGATGTCATGCGCTCCCCAACAGAAAAAGCTAGTCTACCCCGAGACGGCGAAGGTAGACACCGTAGACGTGTACTTCGGTACACAAGTTCCCGACCCTTATAGATGGTTGGAAAATGACACCAGTGCAGCTACTACTGCCTGGGTAGAAGCACAAAACAAAGTAACGAATGAGTATCTAAGTCAGATTCCATTTCGGGAAAACTTGTTGAAACGATTGACCACACTGGCCGATTACGAGAAGATCAGTGCGCCAATCAAGAAACATGGCAAATATTACTTCAGTAAAAATGACGGCCTGCAAAACCAGAGTGTATTCTACGTACAGGATTCACTGGACGGCGAGCCTCGCGTTTTCCTCGACCCGAACAAGCTCTCGGACGATGGCACAGTAGCACTGACCGGTCTTTATTTCTCAAACGACGGCAAATATACCGCTTACAGTATCTCACGCAGCGGATCGGATTGGTCTGAAATATTTGTCATGGACACTGAAAGTGGCAAACTATTGGAAGACCATATCGAATGGGCCAAATTTACCGGTGCCGCCTGGCAGGGAGACGGATTCTACTACAGTGCCTACGATGCTCCCGCCAAAGGAAAAGAATTCTCCAACGTAAACGAAAAGCACAAAATCTATTATCACAAAATAGGTGAACCGCAATCGAAAGATAAACTGATTTATCAGAATCCGGCTTATCCGAAACGTTTCTATACAGCCAGCACCAGCGAAGACGAACGTATTCTCTTCCTCACAGAATCCGGTGCCGGAAGAGGCAACAACTTATTTATAAGGGACCTAAAAAAGCCGAATTCTCCTTTTATCCAACTGACTACCGACCTCGACTACCAATACTACCCGATTGAAGTGATCGGCGATCAGATGTATATTTATACTAACTATGGCGCACCGAAAAACCGGATCATGGTAGCCGACATCAACCGTCCGAAACTGGAGGACTGGAAAGAACTCGTTCCCGAATCGGAAGCCGTTCTTTCAAACGCAGAAGTGATCGGTGGCAAACTGTTCCTTACTTACGACAAAGATGCTTCGAACCATGCATACGTTTACGGCCTCGACGGCAAACAAATTCAGGAGATTCAACTGCCGTCACTCGGTTCCGTAGGCTTTAGCGGCAACAAAGATGATAAAGAATGTTTCTTCGGATTTACTTCATTCACCATTCCGGGTGCCACTTACAAATATGATATGGACCAGAACACCTACGAACTATACCGTGCACCGAAAGTACAGTTCAACTCGGATGATTTTGTGACGGAACAAGTATTCTTTGCCAGCAAAGACGGTGTAAAAGTCCCGATGTTCCTTACCTATAAAAAAGATCTGAAGAAAGACGGCAAAAATCCTGTATTCCTCTACGGATACGGTGGTTTCGGCATCAGCCTCAACCCGGGTTTCAGTGCAATGCGCATCCCATTCCTCGAAAATGGCGGTATCTACGCACAAGTCAACCTGCGTGGTGGCAGCGAATACGGTGAAGACTGGCACGTAGCCGGAACTAAGATGCAGAAGCAGAATGTATTCGACGACTTCATCTCTGCTGCCGAATATCTTATCAACGAAAAATATACGAATAAAGACAAAATCGCCATTGTAGGTGGCTCCAACGGTGGTCTGCTGGTAGGTGCCTGCATGACACAGCGTCCGGACCTGTTCCGTGTAGCAATTCCGCAGGTAGGCGTGATGGATATGCTTCGCTATCATAAATTTACTATCGGCTGGAACTGGGCAAGCGATTACGGAACAAGCGAAGACAGCAAAGAAATGTTTGAATACCTCAAAGGCTATTCTCCATTGCACAACCTGAAACCGGGCACGAAATATCCGGCAACACTAGTGACCACTGCCGACCATGACGACCGTGTGGTTCCCGCCCATTCATTCAAGTTTGCCGCTACGCTGCAAGCAGACAACGACGGTACAAACCCGACACTGATCCGCATCGACAGCAAAGCAGGTCACGGTGCAGGCAAACCGATGGCAAAAGTACTTGAAGAACAGGCAGACATTTACGGTTTCATCATGTACAATTTGGACATGAAGCCGGATTTTAAGAAGTAAAAGTACAAAGTATTAAATTCAGGTATCAAGTATTAAGTATTAGCACTGAATACTTGATACCTAATGCTTTTTCTACTATCATTTTATCATTATTTAATCAAAATAACGGCATAAAATCAATCACATCTGAAAAATTTTCCTATATTTGCAGTGAGTTAGTTGACATTTTATCAGAATTAACCTTTTAAAATATAGTATCATGAACATCCAGAAAATCATGTCCTCTTTGGAGGCTAAGCATCCCGGTGAATCTGAATATCTTCAGGCAGTGAAGGAAGTTCTTCTTTCTATCGAAGATATATACAATCAACATCCTGAATTTGAAAAAGCTAAAATCATAGAAAGATTGGTAGAACCTGATCGTATCTTCACTTTCCGTGTGACGTGGGTGGATGATAAAGGTGAGGTGCAGACCAACCTCGGTTATCGTGTACAATTCAATAATGCGATAGGCCCATATAAAGGTGGTATCCGTTTTCATGCATCCGTTAATCTTTCCATTTTGAAGTTCCTCGGTTTCGAACAAACATTCAAGAATGCACTGACTACCTTGCCTATGGGTGGCGGTAAAGGCGGTTCCGATTTCTCTCCACGCGGAAAGAGTGATGCTGAAATCATGCGTTTCTGCCAGGCATTTATGCTGGAGTTGTGGCGTCATCTCGGACCGGACATGGATGTGCCTGCCGGTGACATCGGCGTAGGAGGACGTGAAGTGGGCTATATGTTCGGCATGTACAAGAAACTGACTCGTGAATTTACCGGTACATTCACTGGTAAAGGATTAGAATTCGGCGGTTCATTGATTCGTCCGGAAGCTACTGGTTTTGGAGGACTGTATTTTGTCAATCAGATGCTTCAGGCAAAAGGGATTGATATAAAAGGTAAGACAGTAGCCATCTCCGGTTTCGGCAACGTTGCCTGGGGAGCAGCTACTAAAGCTACCGAACTGGGTGCAAAAGTGATTACGATTTCCGGTCCGGACGGATATATCTACGATCCGGATGGTATCAGCGGCGAGAAGATAGACTATATGCTCGAACTTCGTTCTTCGGGTAACGATATTGTGGCTCCTTATGCTGAACAGTATCCGAACGCAACCTTCGTAGAAGGAAAACGCCCGTGGGAAGTGAAAGCAGACATCGCACTTCCTTGCGCCACCCAGAACGAATTAAATGGAGAAGATGCTCAAAATCTCATAAAAAATGACGTACTTTGCGTCGGAGAAATTTCCAATATGGGATGTACCCCTGAAGCTATCGATCTTTTCATTGAACATAAGACGATGTACGCTCCGGGTAAAGCGGTCAACGCAGGTGGTGTAGCCACTTCCGGCTTGGAAATGTCTCAAAACGCAATGCACCTTAGCTGGAGTGCTGCCGAAGTGGACGAAAAACTCCATGCAATCATGCACGGCATCCATGCACAATGCGTGAAATACGGCACGGAACCCGACGGATACATTAATTATGTGAAGGGTGCCAACATTGCCGGATTTATGAAAGTAGCTCACGCAATGATGGGGCAAGGCGTTATTTAGAAGACTTTGTTTAGTTGTATTTGTATTTGTGGTTTGCGCTGCTCGTCTCCTGTGACAGGACGCGGGTAGCGCTATTTTTTTGAGATTAACATTATTTTCGCTGGAATTAATTATCTTTGTAGCATGATAGGTTAAATAATAGTTTGTGAATTTGTTATATGCGATAAATAACTCACAACTAATAATTTACCATTATTGGTTTTGTAATTAATAATCAAGTAATAAATAAAAAATGCTACAACCCGAATTGAAATTTCGCCGTGACAAAATTCGCAGTCTGATGGTGTCGCAGGGCATTGACGCCGCACTTATCACGTGTAATGCAAATTTAATTTACACGTATGGCTGTGTAGTCAGTGGCTATCTTTACCTCCCCCTTCATTCGCCTGCACTATTATTTTTTAAACGTCCTAATAACATCACAGGAGAGCACTCATTCTCTATCCGCAAACCGGAACAAATTGTTGATCTGCTGAAAGAACAAGGATTACCGATGCCAACCAAACTGATGTTAGAAGGTGACGAACTTCCTTATACGGAATATTGTCGTCTGGCCGGTCTCTTCCCGGAAGCGGAAGTGGTAAATGGTACCCCGTTGATTCGCCAGGCACGCAGCGTGAAAACACCTGTAGAAATTGAAATGTTCCGCCGCTCCGGCATTGCTCATGCAAAGGCTTATGAGCAGATTCCTGGCGTTTATCGTCCCGGTATGACGGACATTGAATTTTCCATCGAAATAGAACGCCTGATGCGCCTGCAAGGTTGCCTCGGGATTTTCCGGGTATTCGGACGCAGTATGGAAATATTCATGGGTAGCGTACTGACCGGAGATAATGCCGGTTACCCCTCTCCTTATGATTTTGCCTTAGGCGGTCAGGGACTTGATCCTGCCTTGCCGGGAGGAGCAAATAAAACTCCGTTAAAAGAGGGACAAAGCGTTATGGTGGACTTAGGTGGCAACTTCAACGGTTACATGAACGATATGAGCCGTGTATTCTCCATCGGCAAACTGCCCGAAGAAGCTTACACCGCCCATCAGGTTTGTCTGGATATCCAAGAAAAAATTGCTTCCATTGCCAGACCGGGTATTGCCTGTGAAGTGCTTTACGACACAGCAGTCGAAGTGGTCAAAGCAGCCGGATTTGCCGACAAATTTATGGGAACAGGACAACAAGCCAAATTTATCGGTCACGGCATCGGGCTTGAAATTAACGAAGCCCCGGTACTGGCTCCCCGCATAAAGCAACAATTAGAACCGGGTATGGTCTTTGCCCTCGAACCGAAAATCGTTATTCCGGGTGTAGGTCCCGTAGGTATCGAGAACTCTTGGGTAGTGACCAACGAAGGAATAGAAAAACTGACGAACTGCAATGAAGAAATCATTGAATTAAGTTAAACAGACGATGAAAAAGATGTGTCCGGCAAAGAACAGGCACATCTTTTTCTACTAATAATAACACACTTAACCCCCAAAACCAATGAAACAACCTTTCATTCTAACCCTTGTATCCTCTGTTGCCTGCGCTGCAACAGCCGCCAACAAAGCACCGGAAAACACCACACCGACAAAGTCAAAAACACCCAACGTTGTATTTATCTACGCCGACGATCTCGGCTACGGCGATCTGGAATGTTACGGAGCTAAAAACGTACAGACACCCAACGTCAACCGACTGGCAAAATCGGGAATCCTTTTCACCAATGCTCATGCAACAGCCGCCACCAGCACCCCTTCCCGCTACTCCATGCTAACCGGAGAATACGCATGGCGCAAAGAAGGAACGGATGTAGCGGCAGGAAATGCCGGAATGATTATCCGTCCCGAACAATACACCATGGCAGATATGTTCAAAAGTGTCGGTTACACCACTGCCGCAGTAGGCAAATGGCATCTGGGACTCGGAGATCAAACCGCCACTCAAGACTGGAATGCTCCGTTACCGTGCGCACTGGGCGATTTAGGTTTCGACTATCATTACATTATGGCAGCCACAGCCGACCGTGTACCCTGTGTATACATCGAAAACGGGAAAGTAGCCAACTATGATCCGAGTGCTCCCATCGAAGTCAGTTATCAAAAGAACTTCGAGGGTGAACCTACCGGAAAAAGTAATCCTGAATTACTTTATAACCTCAAGCCAAGTCACGGTCACGACATGTCGATCGTTAATGGAATTTCACGCATCGGTTTTATGAAAGGCGGTGGAAAGGCACTCTGGAAAGACGAAAACATTGCTGATTCACTTACCACACACGCCATTCAATTCATCGAGGAAAACCAAAACAAACCTTTCTTTCTCTACTTTGCCACCAATGACGTACATGTGCCCCGCTTTCCTCACGACCGTTTCAGAGGAAAAAATCCGATGGGATTAAGAGGCGATGCTATCGTACAGTTCGATTATTGTGTCGGTGAAATCCTGAATACACTCGAAAAACTGGGATTAAGAGAAAATACACTCATTATTCTTTCAAGTGACAACGGCCCGGTAGTAGACGACGGATACGATGACAAAGCAGAAGAACTACTCAACGGTCATAGTCCTGCGGGACCACTACGGGGCAACAAATATAGTGCCTTTGAAGGAGGAACCCGTATTCCTGCCATCGTCAGCTGGCCTGCAGGAGTAAAAAAAGGAATGACTTCAGACTTATTGGTTTCACAAGTGGACTGGCTCGCCTCTCTCGCTTCCCTGACCGGAGCTACGATGCCTAAGAATACCGCACCGGATAGTTACAACTATCTGGGAAGTTGGCTGGGTAAAGAAAAGACAGACCGCCCGTGGGTAATAGAGCAGGCTTCTAATCACACGCTTTCTGTCCGCACCAAAGACTGGAAATACATCGAACCGAATGACGGACCGAAAATGATTCAATGGGGACCGAAGATAGAAACCGGAAACTCTAAAGAACCCCAGCTTTATAAGATGAAAGAAGTGAAAGAGGTAACCAACTATGCAAAGAATATGCCGGAGAAAGTGGCAGAACTGCAAAGTATCCTTCAAAGCGTACGCGAAGGAAAGGACTTAATCGGGAAATAATTCCAGATATGAAACACTGAAACGCTTTTATTTTAATGACAACAATATCATGAATTATCAATCAATCCCGTTGATAGGCAGTGCCCTGCTCCTATCTACCCTATCTGCCAACGGACAGAAAAAAAATACCCAGCCCAATATCCTCTTCATCCTTTGTGACGATATGGGATATGGAGACTTAGGATGCTACGGTCAACCATTTATCCGTACCCCTCATATAGACGCCATGGCCGGTGAAGGAATGCGTTTTACGCAAGCATACGCAGGAAGTCCCGTCAGCGCCCCTTCCAGAGCTTCATTCATGACAGGACAACATTCAGGCCATTGTGAAGTACGAGGTAACAAGGAGTACTGGAAAAATGCACCGATCGTGGAATATGGACAGAATAAAGAATACTCAATAGTGGGGCAACACCCTTATGATCCCGACCACGTAATCCTGCCGGAGATAATGAAAGATAACGGCTATACCACAGGTATGTTCGGTAAATGGGCCGGAGGTTACGAAGGTTCCTGTTCCACTCCCGACAAACGGGGGATAGACGAATACTACGGTTATATCTGTCAGTTTCAGGCTCATCTTTATTATCCCAATTTCCTGAACCGTTATAGTAAAGCGTTGGGTGACACCGGAGTGGTACGTGTAGTGATGGATGAAAACATCCAATATCCGATGTATGGTCCCGACTACCTGAAACGTCCGCAATATTCGGCCGACATGATTCACCAGAAAGCATTGGAGTGGCTGGATCAGCAAGACGGCAAACAACCGTTTTTCGGCGTATTGACTTACACCTTACCTCATGCGGAACTCGTTCAGCCGGAAGATTCTATCCTGAATGAATACAAAGCTAAATTCAACCCGGATAAAGAATTTAAGGGAAGCGAAGGCTCACGATACAACGCCATCACGCATACACACGCCCAATTTGCCGGAATGATTACCCGCCTGGACTATTACGTGGGCGAAGTTTTGAAAAAACTGAAAGAAAAAGGACTGGACGAAAACACATTGGTTATTTTCTCCAGTGACAACGGCCCTCACGAGGAAGGCGGAGCTGATCCTACTTTCTTCGGCAGAGACGGAAAACTACGCGGACTGAAACGTCAATGTCACGAAGGAGGAATACGTATTCCATTTATCGCCCGTTGGCCGGGACACATACCTGCAGGCGAAGTAAACGATCACATCTGTGCATTTTATGATTTAATGCCGACGTTCTGCGAAGTTATTGGTATCAAAGACTACGAAAAGAAATACCGCAATAAGGAAAAAGAAGTCGATTATTTCGATGGGATTTCTTTCGCCCCCACACTCCTGGGTAATAAAAAGCAAAAGAAACATGACTTTCTGTATTGGGAGTTTGATGAAACAGACCAGATTGCCGTACGCATGGATGATTGGAAAATGGTAGTGAAAAAAGGAACACCGTTCCTCTATAATCTAAAAACAGATATTCATGAGGATCATGACATAACACTCCAACATCCAGATATCGTGGAAAAGATGAAGGCTATCATCTTTGAACAACATACTCCGAATCCTCATTTTTCGGTGACGTTGCCCAAACGGTAAACACACAGATAAAGAAATAATGAGTAATCAGCAGTTGGAAAGCAAGTTATCATTCATTCCGATGCAGTTTTGAGAAAAATACGGATTTTTGAAACTCCATCCAATAGAATGATTATATTTGCATTTTGATTATAAGGAATAAATTACAAACCACTAATCAGTTAACAATGAAATTCAGCAATGTAAGATTATTAGTAAACGACTTCGCCAAATGCTTTAAATTCTACACCGAACAACTCGGATTGGAACCAGCCTGGGGAGATGAAACCAGCGGCTACGCCAGCTTTAAAGTAGCCGACGGAATAGAAGGCTTAGCCCTTTTTGTATCCGACTGGATGGCACCTTCGGCAGGCAATGCGGATAAGCAGCAACCTGTTGGGATGCGCGAAAAATCAATGATCTCCTTCAGTGTAGATAACGTAGACGAAACCTTTGCCGCTCTAAAAGCAAAAGGCGTGACATTTATGAATGAACCTACAGATATGTCCGATTGGGGTATGCGTACCGTGTACCTGCGCGATCCTGAAGAAAATCTGATAGAACTCTTTACTCCTCTGTCACGGGAGCAATGTAGCCAGGAACTCCTCGAAGAAGATAAGAAATTTCAATAAGAGATATTGCTAACAGAAACGTGCCCATACAAGTGAGCCGGAAAAGACATTCAATAAGCCCCATAGTGACATCACTATGGGGCTTATACGTTCACTTGGCATCCCACTCAATACTGCCTTGTTTTACTCCAATTCAACTACTGATTCGCATAAATCAGTGTCTGAATACTATAGGATTACGATGCCTGATTTTATATCTGTTCCGTCCTTCTATCAGCGAATAGGCGTCATTCCCATCTTCTTTGCCCGTTCCAGCATGAAAGCATGAGCCGCCTCATATTCATTCGGAATCACTCCATCCAAGATTGCATCTTTGATAGCACTCTTCAAGACTCCGACCTCACGACAAGGTTCCAAGCCGAAAATCTCCATAATTTCTTCTCCGCTCACAGGTGGCTGGAAATTACGGACACGGTCTTTCTCTTCCAAATCCTTCAGTTTCTGTCGAACCAACTGGAAGTTATTCAGGAAACGCTGTTTACGTTCCATATTCTTGGAAGTAATATCCGCTTCACAAAGCATCATCAAGTCGTCAATGTCATCACCCGCTTCAAAGAGCAGACGGCGTACAGCCGAGTCTGTCACCACGTCATCCGCAATAACGATCGGGCGCATATGCAGGCCTACCAGCTTTTGTACGTATTTCATCTTCTCGTTTTGGGGAAGTTTCAAGCGGTTGAATAATCTCCCGACCATACGTTCGCCCACGTGGTTATGCCCGTAGAAAGTCCACCCTTGTCCCGGAATGAATTTCTTGGTGACCGGTTTGGCTATATCATGCAGTAAGGCTGCCCAGCGTAACCACAGGTTATCGGAAACACGACTTACCGAATCCACGACAGTCAGCGTGTGGTAAAAGTTATCTTTGTGTCCGATGCCATCCACGTGTTCCGCGCCTTTTAAAGCGGATAGTTCCGGGAAGAATACTCTCAACAGGCCGGATTGTTCCAGTAATTTTAATCCCACGGAAGGTTTCGGTGAGGCCATGATCTTGTTGAACTCGTCCATGATGCGCTCTTTGGAGACGATTTTCAATCGATCCCGATTTGCGATGATACTTTCAAATGTCACGGGTTCGATCGTGAAATTCAATTGTGAGGCAAAACGGACGGCCCGCATCATACGCAAGGGATCATCCGAAAACGTGATAATCGGATCGAGGGGAGTTTTTAATATTCCATCCTCTAAATCCTGAAGTCCCCCGAACGGGTCAACCAGTGTCCCGTAGTTCTCTTGGTTCAAGGATATGGCCAAAGCGTTGATCGTGAAATCACGCCGTTTCTGATCGTCATCGATGGTTCCTTCTTCAACAATGGGTTTACGAGAGTCCAGATGATAGGATTCCTTGCGGGCTCCCACGAATTCAATCTCAACTCCTTTATAGCGGAACATGGCAGTTCCGAAGTTTTTGAACACGGAAACCGTTAAATCACCGAGTTGCTTGGCAGCTGTCTCAGCCAATTCTATTCCGCTCCCCAACACGACAATATCAATGTCCTTGGAGGGGCGTCGTAATATCAGGTCGCGCACGTATCCCCCGATAACGTAAATTTCCAACCCCTTTTCTGCCGCGATTCCGGATAATATTTTAAAAATAGGATGAGTTAACTGCATATTATTTATTTTGTGTGCAAAATTATCAAGTTATCTTGTACAGACCAAATAAATTGTTTCGGATTTGTCCGGATTACCCTTTTTTCGATATTTTTGTGACCTATGTATTATTGAGATGAAAGATTATGGATAGAGTGAGACGATTTGCGGCATTATTCGATATGGATGGGGTGGTGCTTGACACGGAGGGGCAGTACGATAATTTCTGGCGGGAACAGGGGAAACGTTACCATCCGGATATGCCGGAATTTCATAAAGTAATTAAAGGGCAGACGACTGAACTGATTTTGAAGAATTATTTCGAAGGTGATGTCGCTTTACAACAACAGGTTTCACGGGAACTTGACGAATTCGAGCGTTGGATGAATTTTCCTTACTTCCCCGGGGTGGAACAATTTATCAGGACGTTACAGAAACATGGAGTGAGAACGGCCTTGGTTACCAGTTCAAATAATAAGAAAATGGCTTACGTTTTGAGGGTTCACCCGGAGTTTGCCGAGTTATTTGAATGTATGATCACGGCAGATAAGATTACCCGGTCTAAACCGGATCCGGAGTGCTATAAAAAGGCAATGGATTATCTGGGAGCGGAGCCTTGTAAGTGCATTGTGTTTGAGGATTCCGCTGTGGGCATACACGCTGCCAGGCTGGCAGGAGCCCGGGTGGCGGCGTACCGCGGCTCGGGAATCCAGCAGGATGTAAGTGAAGCTGATTTGATTGTGGATTCATATGATGAGTGTAAGGATATGCTGGATGACATAATGCAGGGCAGAAAAATGCAAGACAGAATAACGCAGGGCGGAATAATGCCCTGTAAATAGAGTGACGGCAGATTGGGCCGGTTTTTCCTGTTGGGGAAAACCGGCTCTGTTTATTTTCATGGAAGCCGGAGAATAATGATTGGTAAATTTATATTGCCGGCGCAGGGGTTATGGGATAAAATATAGTAACGCTTAATATGGGAGGGAGACACTATGATTTTATCAGACAGGACACTATTTAAAATGCTGGAGGAAGGTACTTTATCAATCACACCGTTAGACAAAGAGCAGGTACAGCCGGCCAGCGTGGATATACGCCTGGGGAATACCTTCAGTATTGTGGAGGATTTATCCACGGGAGTCATTACTTTAAAGGATGAGGTCAGGTACAAGACCATAAATACAGATACATACATCCTTCTTCCGGGCCAGTTTGTGCTTGCCACAACCATGGAGTATGTTTCCCTGCCTGACAACCTGACTGCTTTTGTGGAGGGGAGAAGTTCCCTGGGGCGTCTGGGTCTGTTCATACAGAATGCGGGCTGGGTGGACCCGGGCTTTCAGGGGGAGATTACCCTTGAACTGTTTAATGCAAACCGTTGTGCCATTGAGCTGAAGGCAGGACGAAGGGTTGGCCAGCTTGTGTTTGCGGAAATGGATGACACAGCCCTGAAACCATACAATGGAAAATACCAGGGGCAGAAGGGTGCCACCGGGTCGCGGGTATATATGGACTGACGGCCGGGCCGGACTTCAGGCAAAGAGACGCTCTGACTGGAACTGCTGCGTATATGATAATACATGACGGAGAACGTCCGCTCATTGATTGACGGAAGATATGGGGGCATGATATGATAGTACCAGTTACAAGGTTCGGCGGAGAATAAATATAAAATTGAAAAGGAGAAATAACATGGCATTCTATTTTGAGGAACCTTCCCGCACGTTCAGCGAGTATCTTCTGATTCCAGGCTATTCATCCACCCAGTGTATCCCTTCCCAGGTGAATCTGAAGACGCCTCTGGTAAAATATAAGAAAGGAACAGAACCGGACATATCCATCAATATCCCCATGGTTTCTGCCATCATGCAGTCCGTATCGGATGACAGGATGGCTGTTGCCCTTGCGCAGGAAGGCGGGATTTCCTTTATATACGGGTCCCAGGCCATTGAGAAGCAGGCTGAGATGATTCACAAGGTGAAGCGGTACAGGGCCGGTTTTGTGGTGAGTGATTCCAATGTATCGCCGGATATGACGCTGGCAGATGTGCTGGCCATCACGGAGGAGACAGGCCATTCCACCATAG
>ERZ860059.768-NODE-768-length-17094-cov-2.557427_pt1 | contig 17094 bp, 9 predicted proteins | sample MGYA00510113_ERZ860059 | MGnify/ENA primary metagenome ERZ860059 (study PRJEB30046, sample SAMN00715190) | human gut metagenome | study: EMG produced TPA metagenomics assembly of the A metagenome-wide association study of gut microbiota in type 2...
TTATTGGCAGCCAAAAAATATAGCGAAGCGGCAGCCGCTTATAAAGAGATCATAGACTTGGGTGACAATGCGATCGATCCGGATTATGCATCCCTTTTCTTGCCCTCGAACGAGAATAGTAGTGAAAATATTTTCTCTATGCAGTATTTGCAAGACTTGGCTGGAAACGCAATGCCGCAGCATGCTTTCCCTGTGAAAGATGGTGGCTGGTGTCTGATTAATGTTGCTGCAGGTCTGTTTGAAGCTTACCAGTTCAAAGACGGTACGCCGTTCAGTTATGACAGTCCGCTATATAATCCAGATAACTTGGGCGAAAACAGAGACCCGCGTCTGGATTATACCATTTATTATAATGGTTCCACTTTTAAAGGGGCTGTTTACGATTGCCATCCGGATTCTCAGAGTCCGGATAAGGTGATGGGAGGACAGACTACGCAGACTGGCTTTATGATGCGTAAGTATTTTGACGAAACTTTCTCCGGTGATCTGAATAGTTATGGAGGAAACGTTCCTGTTATCCGTTATGCGGAAGTTCTGTTGAGTTATTTGGAAGCCAAACTAGAAGCCGGTGAGGGGATTACGCAAGCCTTGCTGGATGAAACCATCAATAAGGTAAGAGGTCGTGCATCTGTACAGATGCCAGCAATCACGGAAGTGAATGCTGGAAAGTTACGTCCTATTTTACGGAACGAGCGCCGTGTCGAATTGGCGATGGAAGGAATCCGTTATTGGGACTTACTGCGTTGGGGTATTGCACATGAAGTATTAAATGGCGATATTTACGGTGCTCCTTTCCCCGGTTCACAGCGCGTAAGTGTGAAGCCGGGTGGTGAACCTGACAAATATGGCAGATGGTGGGTAAACAGCCGTGCTTTCCGTCAGGAGCAGGACTATAAATGGCCGATCCCACAGTCCGAACAGGATATCAATCCGAATTTGCGATAAGGGACAATGCTTGTGGTGCATGAAGCGATACAAATAAATTATTATCATGAAATCAACAATCGTATTAGGAATAGGAGCTACCTTGTTGGCCTCCTGTTCCGGAAACAAACAGAAGACGGAAGAGAAAGTAACACAGCGACAGAAGCCGAACGTTATTTTCCTGATAGCCGATGATATCGGTTATGGCGACTTGAGTTGTAACGGATCGAAGACGATCCATACGCCGAATGTGGAAAAACTGGCAGCACAGGGTGTTCGTTTTACGGATGCACATGCGGTAGCTGCGACCAGTACGCCTTCGCGCTATTCGCTGTTTACGGGGCATTATGCCTGGAGACGGAATGACACGGGGATTGCGGCTGGAAATGCCGGAATGGTCATTCGTCCTGAACAGCCGACTGTTGCCGATATGTTTCGTGAGTGTGGTTATACAACAGGTGCTATAGGTAAATGGCATTTGGGATTGTCTGACAGGACGGGAGGACAGGATTGGAATGGCTTTATCACGCCGGGACCTTCAGATATAGGGTTCGACTATTCCTATATAATGGCTGCCACAGGCGACCGTGTGCCTTGTGTGTGGGTTGAGAACCAGCGGATCGTCAATCTTGATCCGAATGATCCGATTCAGGTAAGTTACAAAGCGAACTTTCCGGGAGAACCTACCGGGAAGGACAATCCGGAGTTGCTGAAAATGCATCCTTCTCACGGACACGACCAGAGTATCGTGAACGGTATTTCCCGTATCGGATATATGAAGGGCGGAAAGTCGGCTCTCTGGCAGGATGAGAAGATTGCGGAGACGCTGACAGGAAAAGCTGTTTCCTTTATTGAAGGACACAAGTCTGCTCCTTTCTTCCTGTATTTTGCCACGCAGGATGCGCATGTTCCCCGTGTTCCGTCTCCACAGTTCGCAGGAAAGAGCGGCATGGGACCTCGCGGCGATTGTCTGCTCGAATTTGACTGGTCGGTAGGCGAGATTCTGAATGCACTCGAACGACTGGGATTGGATAAGAATACACTGGTGATTCTTTCCAGTGATAACGGTCCGGTAGTGGACGACGGATATAAGGATCAGGCAGTGGAATTGCTAGGCGATCATACTCCGGGCGGCATTTATCGCGGAGGAAAGTACAGTTCGTTCGAAGCGGGTACACGTATTCCTTGTATCTGGAGCTGGCAGGGTGTGATCCGTCCGGGAACAGTTTCGGATGCATTGCTCTGTCAGATAGACTGGTTTGCTACTTTTGCTGAAATGCTGAATGTCCGCTTGCCGGAAGGTGCGGCACCGGATAGTGAACCGATGCTGAAAGCGTGGACAGGCAAGCAAAAGAAGGGACGCGAATGGCTGGTACTTCAGAATGCACAGAATAACCTGTCGGTGACAGACGGAAGATGGAAATATCTCCGTCCGGGAAATGGACCGGCATATCTGAAAGCAGTGAATATCGAGTTGGGAAACAGTAAGGAACCGCAGCTCTACGATCTGAAGAAAGATCCGAAAGAAAAGAATAATGTGGCGGGTCAGAATCCGGAACTGGTAAAGAAGATGGCAGCACAGTTGAAGAAAATTGTAGATGGACGCTACGGTCTGCCACTATAAAAGAAATGCTTAGAGAGTAGCAGTGGGACTGGCGGTCTTGATTTGTAGTAAATCGGACGCCAGTCTTTTTTTTAAACCAAACGTAGGTTTTCACTGTTATCTTTCTATATAAATGATATATAAAGAAAGAGCTTATGTTAGTAGTCGATTTAGGAAAATGGATGAACAAAATCCTGATAGATTGGGGGATAGATGCGAAGGTTGCCGATCGTTTTGATGAAACAATTATTGCTATACTGATGATAGCCATTGCTGTAGGGGTGGACTATCTCTGTCAGGCAATTCTAGTGGGAGGAATGAGGCAGTATACCCGCAGGAAACCGCATCTTTGGAATACATTGCTGATGAAACGTAAAGTGTTTCATAATCTGATTCATACGATTCCCGCCATCCTTGTCTATGCCCTGTTGCCGATGGCTTTCATGCGTGGCAAGGAACTGCTGGTTATTTCGCAGAAGGCTTGTGCCATTTATATCATCTTTTCTTTGCTGCTGGCTATCAATGGGATTCTGCTGATGATCATGGATATTTACGATGGAAAGGAGACAATGAAGAACCGACCGATGAAAGGATTCATTCAAGTACTTCAGGTACTTTTGTTTTTTATCGGGGGGATTGTGATTATCTCTATCCTTGTAAATAAATCGCCTGCTAGTCTGTTTGCGGGACTGGGTGCTTCGGCAGCCATCCTGATGCTGGTATTCAAGGATTCCATTTTGGGATTTGTGGCAGGTATTCAGCTTTCTGCCAATGATATGGTGCGTCCGGGAGACTGGATCACGCTTCCTTCCGGTGCCGCAAATGGTACGGTGCAGGAGATTACGCTTAACACGGTCAAGATTCAGAACTTTGATAATACGATTTCTACGGTTCCGCCTTATACGCTGGTCAGCAGTCCTTTTCAGAACTGGCGTGGCATGAAGGATTCCGGTGGGCGGCGGGTGATGAAGAATATTACACTGGACCTGACGACACTCCAGTTTTGTACGCCGGAGATGCTCGACCGTTATCGGAAAGAGATTCCACTCATGGCGGATTATCAGCCGGAGGAAGGAGTGGTGCCCACCAATTCACAGGTTTACCGGGTGTATATCGAGCGGTATCTTTGCAGTCTGCCGGTGGTGAATCAGGATTTGGATTTGATTATCAGTCAGAAAGAGGCTACCATGTACGGAGTTCCTATTCAGGTTTATTTCTTTTCCCGCAATAAGGTGTGGAAAGAGTACGAGCGGATTCAGTCGGATATCTTCGACCATTTGCTGGCGATGGTGCCGAAGTTCGACTTGAAGGTATACCAGTATTCTGACTAACTCTATAGGGGACATCTTTGCCACAGGCTTGGCACAACTGTGCCACGCCTGTGGCACGGCCGTGCCAAGCTGTTGGCATAGTTGTGCCAAAGCGTTGGCACAAGTCTTTCGCAGGGATGTTACGGATGATGCTCCGGTATGTCCCGTTAGTTAGCAAGGAAGGTCGTTAAAAGTCCGGACCGTTTCTAGCTTCTTTCATCAGTCGTTCGAAGCGTTTTACGATATCGGGATGTTGCGCAGCCACATCGTGTTCTTCTCTGATGTCCGTTTCCAGATTATAAAGCTGCATTTGCGTATTGCCTTTCCGGATGTCCGTGATGATTCCTTTCCATTTTCCCATGCGGATTGCTTTGTTGCCAATCCTTGGGTCAGGATATTCCCAATATAAATAAGTGTGTTCTTTTTGTTTCCCTTTTTTGCCGAGCAATGTGGGCAGAAAGCTGATTCCGTCCGTTGGCGGACAAGTGATGCCTGCCAGTTCTGCCAGCGTAGGCATAACGTCCTGAAAAACGCAGATGTGGTCACTTTGCGTACCGGGTTTTATTTTGCCGGGCCATGTGATAATGGCGGGGACACGGATACCTCCTTCATGCAAGAAACATTTGCCCCATCCGTATGCTGAATTGAAAAGTCCCCCGCTGTTGAACCAGGGAGAATCGCTGCCTCCGTTGAACGTAGGACCATTATCTGAAGTAAACACAATCAAGGTATTTTCGTACAGATGTTCCGCTTTCAGTTTTTCGATCAGTTGGCCGATCTGCTCGTCGAAATAACTGATCATAGCCGCATAGGTAGCATGCGGATACCGGCAGGGCAGATATCCCGCTTGTCCGGTGTAAGACTTTTCGTCCCCGAATTTCTCTACATAATGCTGTACCCAGCGTTCGGGTGCCTGAAGCGAGACGTGCGGCAGGGGAGTGGTCCACATCAGGAAAAACGGTTTGCGTTTATTGGCATCGACAAATCCCATCAGTTCATCAAAGATCAGATCGTTGGCATATTCCTTTTGCGTATATTTAGCGTAGCTGGCTGGATCGTTCGGATCGGCACCTTTATCCAGAGGGCTTCGGTGAGGGTCTGTCACTTTGTTGGACAGGTAGACACGTTCTTCGTCATTATACAGAAAAGGAGGATAGTATGTGTGCGACTGGCGCTGGCAATTGTATCCGTAGAATCGGTCGAACCCCTGTTTGTTGGGAGTTCCTTCGGAACCCGGATACCCCAGTCCCCACTTGCCGAAACATCCGGTGGTATATCCCGCTTGTTGCATCATTCGCCCGATAGTCATCGTGTTCGCCTGTAGGGGGAATTGCCCTTCCAGCTCTTTATGAACGTACACCGAGTCGTAGTTGTTTACTGCTCCGCGTTCGGCTAACTCATTGTTGAAGCGGATTTGCGCATGACCGGAGTGCATACCTGTCATCAGTACGCAGCGTGCCGGAGCTGATACGGGGGAACCGGAATAATGTTGTGTCAGTTTGATGCCTTCGCTGCATAAACGGTCGATATGGGGTGTTTCTATTTTGTCTTGTCCGAAGCAACCGATATCTCCATATCCCAGATCGTCCATTAAAATATAGATAACGTTGGGAGATGCGGGTTGGGTTTGTCCGTGCAGGTAACCGCTGCACAGGGCGGGTATTGCGATCAATAAATTTCTTTTGTTCATGATGTTCTTTTTTTTAATCCCATTTATAATCTTTCGTTACATCTTCTTTCAGAGCCGGTCCGAATTCGAATCCAGCTTCTTCGAACCATGCTTTGCGGTGAAGGATGTTCCGGTAGAACCGGTCGAAGTCAAGCGCTTCCCCCTCGTGCCACATCTGTTCGGACAGAGCGAGGATGCGGGGGAAAAGTCGTCGGTCTATCATTCGTTCCGTGACTCCGTCGTCGGTCCATAATGCGCAGCTCATGCCAAGTATCAGCGGATTTTTCTCGCTGATGGCTTTGTCGGAAGGGTTGTTCAGATAGACATCTTTCAAGTCGAACGTACGTGCTTCCGTATATCCTTTCCACGGGGTGACGGGGAAGTTCAGATACGTATAGTAGTTGGAACTGCAAATGACCGGATAATGGTGTTTGACGGCGTTTCTGAGCGCGAGGTCTTTGTGTCCCCGATAGTTCCACCACTGGATAACGGTATTGTCCGGCAACGGGTAGCCGTCATGATAGACTACGTCGCCCCAGAAGATGGCTTTCCGTCCTTTCGACTTCAGATAGTTTGCCATTTGCGCAGAGAACCATAGCTGGAGGTCGTGACTGTCTTTGAGTCCTTCTGTGGTAATCCTTTTCCGGCAATCCGGGCATTGATCCCAGTTGCCTTTCGGGGCTTCGTCTCCGCCCAGATGTATGTAGGGAGAAGGAAAGAGGGCACATACTTCATCCAGTACGTTTTTCAGGAAACGGAGAGTTCCGTCTTTTCCTGCACAAAATATGTTCTGGGTAAATCCGCTTTGCGGTATCTCTACCGGCAATCCGAAACAACCGAGCTCCGGATAGGCAGAGAGAGCAGCTTCGGCATGGCCCGGCATATCTATTTCGGGGACGATGGTGATATTCCGTTGACGGGCATATTCGATGATGTCCCGTATTTCTTCCTGTGTATAGAATCCCTGCTGTTCTTCTCCTTTGCCTACCGAACCGCCAGTCCGGGTGAGGTGCGGATATTGCTTGATTTCGATGCGCCATCCCAGTCCTTCTGTCAGATGCCAGTGGAAGTAGTTCATTTTGAGCAGTGAAGCCATGTCGATATACTTTCTGATGGTGGCAATCTTCTGGAACTGACGTCCGGAGTCCAGTAAGAAGCAGCGCCACTGTGTGCGGGGATAGTCCGTCACGCTTGCGCAGGCAAAGGTGATAGATCCTGCTGAACCGGCTACCCATTGGCGTAGCGTTTGTACGGCATAGGTGAATCCTCCTTTGTCGGAGGCGCTGATTACCATCTGTTGCGGATGAATCCTGATCCGGTAACCTTCGGGGGGCAGGGATGAGTCGGTTATCCAGCAGATATCGGCTTTGGATTCTTTTTTTTGCCATTTGATGGGAGTGTGGGAGAGTACTTCTTCTCGAAAAAGGTTTAGATAAAAAGCGGTAGTGTCTTCGGCGTACATAGAAACCTTTTTCCCTAAAATCAGGTTGCCTGTCTGCATTTCTACTTGATTGGGGGTAGGAAATACGATTTGGGCGCGGACGGCGACTGTGTACGATAGAAGAAAGAGAGCTGTAAAAATTAGGTGCTTCATGGGGTACAGTGTGTTTATTTAGATTTTGTAAGAGTCGGCAAAAGGATTACCCGTATTAGTCTGATGTCTCAAAAATACGAATAAATTTCAAGTACTCAATTATTCTTTTGAGTAAACTTACGAAATCAATACAGTTAAAAAGGGAAGAGGCAGTGTCAAATATCAAGGTCTTTCAGCCACGCTAATGACGAAATGCTTGTCCTGTCATTGGGATGACTGTCAAGAAGAGCCAATATTTGCCACAGCCTCTTCCGGTTAGTTCCGGATTATCCGGTTGGTGATGGATTACCGGTTAATTTCCTTCCTCCCATCCCGGATTCTGTTCGAGTTGGGGATTCAGTACCCGTTCGTTGCGTGGAATAGGATTGAGGTAATAGTAATCCGGCCATAGATGATTCTGTTTCGGATGGAATTCGAGATATCCTTCGGAGCCGCCACCGTCGATAGTCACATTGGTTCCTGCCGTGAAGTCGGATGCACGTACGTATTGTCCGAGTTTCTTCTTCAGTGCATAATGGCATTTCTTCCATCTTCTCAGGTCGTCGAAACGGAATCCTTCGGAGAACAGTTCGATGCGTCGTTCCCGTCGTATTTCCCATAATAGCGGACTCACTTCGTAGTCGTTGGGATAATCCGGATTTCCGAGATCACGTTTCGGGTCGAAGGCTGAGTTTATTTCCGAGACTTTCATGAGTTTTACATTGGCACGCGGGCGCAGTTTGTTGATTGTGACGTCGGCAACTGTCTGGTCAAACTCGCCGAGTTCGCACATGGCTTCCGCGTAGTTCAGCATGACTTCTTCGATGCGGAAAATAGGCATATCCGTCTCTTCATTTCGTTGGCTGCCCATGCTCAGGTAGCAGCAATAGTATTTCCAGTTGTTATATCCGAAGGCAGACTTGTACCACGGCTGGTTCTCCAGATAGAAGTCAAAGTGAGGCGATGCACCCAGAATACCACCGTCATATCCTTGACGGAATGGCAATAACTTCTGTCGTTCCTTGCTGGTGCCGTACCCGATTCCCATGCGGACGGTGAGGCTGTCGATAAAACTGCGGTCTTTGGAGTTATCCGTAAATTTCCATTTATTGTCCCAGGCTGTGCTGGAAGCCGAACGGTCTACCCGGTAAGGAGGAGTGACGTGCAGCCACAAACGATGGTCACGGTTGCTGAACTCGTCGTATATATCCTTGTCACCCAGATAGGCGTCACTCGTCCAGCGTGGCTTTCCGTCCGTGCACAGGTAACTGTCCACTAAGTCGCGGGTCGGATTGTAAAAGGAGGTAGCGGTCGTTCCCCCGATGCTGACAGCGTGCACTACACCGACAGCATCCGAATATTCTCTGTACAGAATGACGCCGGTAACATCTTTCAGTTCCAGTGAACAGAACAGATCGTCGTAGCAGTCCGCCACGTTCGGATAAGTCTGCATCAGTTCGGCGGATACCCGTTTGCATTCCCGCAGATAAGTTTCGGCGTTGTTGAGTCCGTGATATTTACGCCAGGTACCTTCGAAAAGGCAGAAACGGGAGAGTAAAGCCTGTACACAAGCCTTGTTGATGGTGTTTCTGCCTTCTCCGTTCACGTTGATATTCTTTTCGGCAAATTGCAGGTCTTCCAGAATGTGACCGGCTATTTCATCTCTGGAGGCACGAGGGCCTTTGATCAGTTCTGTTTCGTCGTCGCTCAGCACATGATCAATCCAGGGTACGCCACCGTAAGCCGACAGGAGAGACAGGTAGCGGTAACTACGGAAAAAGTAACCGACGGAACGCCAGTTCGCCTTTTCTACATCCGTCATTTTCGAACCGTCAATGCGGTCGAGCATCAGGTTGACCCTCCGGATATAGCTGTAATAGTTCCAGGAAGTATTGTCTTTCTTGTCGGGGATGGTCACCAGTTTTCTGATCCAGTTGCTTTCGCTGGTTCCTCTTGTCTGGTTGTACGAGATGTCGTCCGTAGAATTTTCCGAGCCATAGCCCAATGAAGGCAGGGTTTCATACAATCCCCAGGCGTATGCCTTGAAATTGTCGTATGTTTCAAAAGCCGTTTCGGCAGTCGGGTCTCCCAAAGGATACCTTTCCAGGAAATCGTTATTGAGACAGCTTGCTAACAAAACTGTACATATAAAGATTAAATATTTTCTCATAATACATTGGTTATTAGAATGTAACATTGATACCGAAAGAGAATTTTCTCATGAACGGATATTCCCAGGCACCTTTTGACAGCATATCGGTTTCCAATCCTTCCGGCAGGTGATCCCACGTGTAGAGGTTCTCTCCGCTGAAGAATACTTTCACATCGTCGAAGTAGAGACGCTGGGACCATACTTTGGGCAAGGTATAGGAAAGCGTGATGTTTTGCAGTTTCAGGTAAGAGGCGTTGGCGAGATACTTCGACTGTTTCCAGTGGTTGTAGCTTGTGTTTACCCCGTCGTTGGAATACACACGCGGATAATAGGCATTGGTGTTAGTCGGAGTCCAGAAGTCGAGAGTTTCTTTGAACAGGCTTCCCCAGCCTCCGGTAGGCCATGCGATCTGGTCGGTGCGCCAATAATCCCGTTTGCCTACGCCTCGGAGGAAGATAGAGAGGTCGAGTCCTTTCCAGCTGATTCCTGCGGTGATGCCGTAGTGGAAACGTGGAGTCGAGTTACCGATGATACGCTGGTCGCCGGGATTGTCGGCGGTTCCTTCGCCGCTCCAGATGGTTTCGGTATCGTCATCGAAGTTCTTATACAGCACGTCTCCCGGAAAAACTTTTCCTGCTCCTTTCGGAATGGGGATTCCCGGTTTTAGTGTACCATCTGCGTTGAAGTCGTCTTCCGTGTAGAAGCGGTCGGTGACATATCCCCAGATTTCTCCCATTTTCATGCCTTTGCGGTAAATCTTGTCGCCTAGCAGGTTGGTCTCATTATTGTATTTCGTGATTTCACTTTGTGAGTCGTACAGGTTGAATCCGATCCGGTAGCTCCAGTCCTTGTTGATGCGGTCTCTCCAGTTCAGTTCCAGTTCCCAGCCGTACGTCTTCAGGTCAGCGGCGTTCTGTTTGGCGGCGGTGGCTCCCACTACCCACGGTAGGTCCATACCGGGTGCCAGCATCCCTTTGGTGTCGCGGCGATACCAGTCGAAAGTACCGTTAAAGCGGTTGTCGAAGAATCCGAAATCGACTCCGAAGTCCAGTGTATATACCTTTTCCCACGAGAAACTGCTGCTGACCATTGCCGGTGCATTCAGTGTAGTCGTCTTTTGTCCGTCCACCAGCCATTCCGTCAGGTAAGGTGACATGGAAGGGATGTAGGGATAGTTGTCCGGAGTGTTGTCCGACTTCAGTATGATCTGGTTGCCGATAGAGCCCCATGAGGCACGTAGTTTCAAGTTTGACAGGAAGCTTTTGGTATTCTTCATGAATGCTTCTTCCGAAATGCGCCATCCGGCGGAGAAAGAAGGGAAGAAACCGAAACGGCTGTCTTTCGGGAAACGGGATGTACCGTCGTAGCGTCCGTTGGCTTCGAACATGTATTTACCGTCGTAAGTGTAATTGACACGGTAGAACAAACCTCTGATAGCATATTCATCGAAACTGTCGGTGACGGATGCCGTTCCGGTAGAACCGGAGAGCGACGGCAGATTTTCCAGTAATACGTCCGTGCGCTGCGACCATTGCGATTCCTTATGACTCTCTTCCTGATTGTAACCACCCATAATAGAGATATCATGTTTACCTATTGAAAAGTCGTAATTGGCGAATGCGTTAATAGCGTTGTAATTGGTGAAACCTTGCGTCAGGGCATAACGTGAGTTCTCTACATTGTTCAGCAGCCCTGTAAAGTTGAATCCTATATACTTGTATTTGTTGACGTACATCCGGTTGTACTCGGTGATCCGGTTGTAGGTATATTCACCTGTTATTTTCAGTCCTTTCAGCGGAGAGATGATGACACGTCCCAAAGTACGCAGGTTGGTCTTCTTGATCACCCTCGGTTCTCCGTAGCGTACGAAAGTAGCGGACGTTTCGGCAGGATATTCGATGCCGTCTTGTTCGTACGGCAGGATGTTGTGGTAGGACGGCAGGTGCATGGCACTTCCCCAGACACCGTTTCGTCCGCCTTGCTCCACTTTGTTCTGGGTGGAGTTCGCGTATCTGATATCCAGTTGGGTGGTCAGCCACTTGTTTACGTCGACACTCAGGAAGCTGGACATATTGATACGGTCAAATTTGTCTTTGTCCGTTACCAGAATGCCGTCCTCACCGGTATATCCCAGGCTTAGTCGGTAGCTGGTACGCTGGCTGCCTCCCGATACGGAGAAACTGTGGTTCTGCATGAATCCGAAGTTATCCATCATATCGGCAAACATATCATTCTCCCGCATCAGGAACAGGTTGCCCTGATCGTCGAAAATATATCCGTTCGGATAGTTGGAAGGATTCGCCTGATAGTCTCGTATGTAGCCTTCCCATTGGGTGATGTTTTTTCCGTCTACATAGGTATCGTTTGCCCATCCCATTTCCTTGTACGCCAGTACCGATTCCAGCGGACTTGCTTTCTGCGGAAGCTCCGATGCTTTCGAGAAAGAGAAGTTGTTGTTGTAATTGAATCTGGGAGCCATGTCCTTTTTACCTTGCTTCGTTGTAATCAGAATCACACCAAAAGCTGCGCGGGCACCGTAGATAGCTGCGGAAGCGGCATCTTTCAAAATAGAGACAGATTCAATATCCTGCGGGTCAATCATGTTGATATCCATCGGTACGTTGTTTACCAATACGAGAGGCTCACCACCGTTGATGGAGGTTGTTCCACGGATATTGTACGTCATGTCGTCTCCCGGAGTTCCCGTTGTCGATTCAATTTTTAGTCCCGGCACGACTCCTTGCAGGGCAGCCGAAACGTTGGTAATCGGGCGGTCGCCCAACGACTCTTTGATATTTACAGAGGCTACAGCGCCGGTCATATTCACTTTTTTTTGTGTTCCGAATCCGATGACTACCACTTCATCCATAGTCTGGGTATCTTCCTGTAGCTGTATGTTGAAAAGTGTCTTGTTTTTGACTGTTACTTCTTGTGTGACGTAACCGATATAAGTAACCCGTAACTTACTGTTGGCAGGTACTTCCAGTGAGAATTCCCCATTCATGTCGGTAATGGTCGCTTGTTTGCTGCCGTCGACCAGAACATTTGCTCCAATCAGAGGTTCGCCCTGCGCATCTGTTACGGTTCCCCGTATTTTTATGGACTGCTGGGTAGAAGTAGTGTTGTTGGGGGCTGCTTCTGCCTTTGCCGGGACAGGAATGATAATAATATGCTTACCTTCCTGTCTGTAAGTGAATCCTGTTCCTTTGAGTACGGAGTTCAGAACAGAAGAGACTGCTTCTCTGACAAAATTGGCGCTGACCTTTTGTTTCATGTCCAGTTTCGTCTGATTATAAGCGATACTAAAATCGGTCTGATCTTCAATGATTTCGAATACTTTTAATAGAGGTTGGTTTTTCATAGATACCGTTATTGGCTGATTTTGCCCATAGGCTATGTTATAAAAACATAAAGCGAATAACAATATATAAAATTTATGAATTTTTACGGGATAACCTATGCCCGACAATTTATAAAATTTCATACTTTTGTGAGTTAATCATTAATACTAATTTAAGTGTACACAACTAATTTAAATGAAGTAATTTTGATTTGGGGGAGTTGGTATCCGCGAAATATCGACTCCCTTTTTTCTGTCTATCGGCCTCCTTTCTTATTTAGGGGTGAATAAATTAAGAGAATGTTTTCGTCTTCGACTTTATAGTCTATGTTTCCTATGGTTTTGGTCACGATATTCATGATCTCCTTGATAGGAGCTTTTTGTTTGAACTTGATGGTATATACATCGGTGGTAGCCAGATGCGGAGGGACGATGATGTGTATGTCGTATATTCTCTCTATCGTAATGAAAATATCACTGAGAGTCATTGCCGCAAAGTTCAGCTCGCCTCTGGTCCAGCCGGAGTAGACAGAGGCGTCGATAATCTTTTTATTAAATTCTCCGGACGGGTTGTCATATTCCAGTTGCTCGTTCGGTGTAAGGGTGATGATATCTTCATTGTTTGCTTTCTGAACGACTACGGAACCCGATTCCAAAGTAGTGGTTGTCTTCTCGTCTTCTGCATAAGCGTGTACGTTGAATTTAGTTCCCAATACTTTTACTTTCAGATGGTTGGTCTTGACGATAAATGGATGTTGCTTGTCTTTCTTTACGTCAAAATTAGCTTCTCCTATCAGATATACCGAACGGATATCCCCGGTGAACTTTTGCGGATATACCAGTAAAGTTCCTGAGTTGAGGTATGCTGTGGTGCCATCGGGCAAGGTAACCTGTTTTTGTTTGCCTCTGGGCACATAGTACTCGACAAGTTCTGTATGCTCTTCATTCGATTGTATATATAGGTAGGATGCTATCATAGAGAGCAGGGGAACCAGTAATACAGCCGCCACCTGCAGCCATCTGCGCAAGGTATACCTTGCAGTTGCCTTCCGCTGTCGGGGCGCAATTTTCCTGCGGAAGTTCTGATAGGAACGTTCAGTACTTGCATCGGCTTTGAAATTCTGATCTTCCCATAATTCCATCAATGCTTCATCTTTTTCCGCCTGTTCACTGGAGTCGACAAGCCATTTCCATAACTTCTCTTTAAGTTCCGGACTGAACTTATCGGAAGTAAAGTTTTTAATTATTTTATGAGCGTTCGACATATTAGCGTATTTTAGGTGTGGTTACATATATAAGATACGTAACAGATTAATAACGCACAGCCTCTATTCTACTTTTTTTTAGAAAAATAGAATAAAGGTTATGAATAATGCTTTTCGGATGTCGGTAAGTGCTTGTGAAAGGTGGTTCTCTACTGTTCGTTTGTTGATGCTTAGTTCGCGGGCTATTTCTTCGTTGTTCATTCTTGATTCCCGGCTCATCTTATATATTTTCTGTCGTTGCGGAGGCATTTTTTCTACAACCATTGTCACCAATAGTTCGAGTTCTTTGAGGTGGATGTTGTCATCGGTTTCGTTGCTTTCCAGTGGCGGGATATACTTTTCGGTTTCTTTCTGCTGATAGTTCCTGAACAGTAGTGTGCGTTCGATGTGCCGATACACCGCATTTTTGGAAATGCGGAAAAGATAAGGTTTAAGGTTATTGATGGTATGGAGGGATGAGCGGTTGTTCCATAACGTAAGAAAGATGTCCTGCGATAAATCTTCGGCCTCTTCTTGCGATTGCAGTAGTCCGTTGATAAACCCTTTGATGCGGGGATAGTAGTATAGGAAGAAAGTTTTAAAGGCTTTCTCATCTCCTTCGCTAATAGCCTTCAGAAGTTGTTTTTCGTCAAAGGTTTCCATTGGGGGTATTTTTTGTAAATGCTGTAAACCCTGCAAAAATAAGTAAATTTTGTATCGAACCCCGTTTATTAACATAAAAAACTCTTTTTTTTCTTTCCGGCTATGTCCGGCGGAGTGGTTGACAGTGGATTTATATCCTCCTTGTATTTCGGCTAGTATAAAATGAGTTCAAAATCTGCGTAAACAGGAAGATGGTCACTGATTCCTCCCTGATATTTCATTCCTTTATAGGTACGGAAAGGTTCATCATCACCGTATTTCTTGTCTTCTGTCAATAGAAAGGGGAGGCGGGCAACAGTTGCTTTGTCTTCACCGGTGAAGAATTTAGAGGAAGTATCGAGTAAATTGCCGGATACGATCAAATGGTCGAGCAATCCCCATTTTCCGTGGTATTTATAGGAGCCAAAATGGCGGGATGTTGCTTTTCGGGCAAGCAGATGGTAGAGTTTCCGGGGATTGGGGAAGGTGACTGACTGTTGGGGATCAGTAGCTTCTAATATTTCTTTGATGGATTTATTGGTTGGGTAGTCATTAAAATCTCCCATGATGACCAGTTGTGGATGAAGGCGGATATTCAGCAGACTGTCGGCTTCTGTGCGTAGTATTCGGGCAGCGTGTAGCCGGTAAGGTTCGGATTCCTTGACTCCACCGGACCGGGAAGGCAGATGGCAGACGATTACATCAAGTGTATCTCCGGTTAATAATAGTCCGCTGACGTGCAGTAAATCTCTTGTGGGGCGATGATGCTTGAATGAGGGGATGGGGATAGACCGGAAAGATAATAATTTGAATAGGTCACGTTGATATAATAAAGCAACATCAATCCCTCTCAGATCGGGAGAACTTGTCATAACATACCGGTAACTCAGTTCCTTTAAAGGAGAACGTCGTGTGAGATCACGTAGTACACTGTCGTTTTCTACTTCACAAAGACCTACAAGGGCGGGTGGATTCCATTCACCGACGGCAGTGATGACACGGGCCATATCAGCCAGTTTCTTCTTGTACTTGGTGTAGTTCCAGTGACGGATAGCGTCAGGGAGAAATTCATTATCGTTCTTTAGTGTATCGTGGTGAGTGTCAAAGAGGTTTTCTACATTCCAGCTCATGACACGAAAGGGAATTCGTTCTTCGGCGGAAGACTTCTTCTGGGAAACAGATTGTTTATTGCTGAACGATTCTTTTTCGGTAAGGGAAGTTTGCTTTGCAAAAGAAGTTTGCCCTATGATATAAGAGGGCACGAAAAAGAGCATTATAATAAAGATGACGGTCATAGCAAATCTTTTTCTGCTATCACCATCATCTTTTCTATGATATCTTACCTGACTGTTATTTCTTGGCAGGAACATGTGCCAGAATATCCAACAGGTGCTTCCAGAACTTCTCAACGGAAGGGATGTGCATCCGTTCGTCGGGAGAGTGTACTCCGGTGAGAGTAGGTCCGAAAGAGATCATATCTAAAGTCGGATACTTGTCGAGGAACAGACCGCATTCCAGTCCTGCGTGAATTGCTTTCACTTTCGCCTCTACACCGAAAAGTCGTTTGTAAGATTCTGCTGCCACTTCGAGGATAGCTGAATGAGGATTCGGCTTCCATCCCGGATAACCTTCACCGAAGGTCACATCAGCGCCTGCCAGCTGGAAGACGGCACGCACCGTATTCGCCATGTCATTGCGTGCAGATAAGATAGAGCTGCGTTGGCTGGTTTCGATGCGGATAATATGATTCGGTTTCATTTTGACAGAAGCAAGGTTGGTTGAAGTCTCTACCAGTCCGGGGATATCCTGACTCATGGCATATACACCGTGAGGAGCAGCATACAATGCTTTCAGCAAGCGGGTAGTAGTATCCTGGTCGATAGCCATTTTACGGGGAGTTTCCGATTCAAGAACCAGTTTCAGGTCCGGTTCGGTGACGGCCAGTTCGTTTTCTACTTCACTGGTGAAGATATTCAGTTCCGTGCGGACGTCATGTTTGGCATCTTCGGGAACTGCACAGATGGCGTATGCTTCGCGGGGGATGGCATTGCGCAGGTTACCTCCGTTGATTTCGCAGAGATACAGGTCCTGCCGGTTAGCCATTCGGGACAGGAATCGGTTCAGTATCTTGTTTGCATTGCCTCGTCCCAAGTGAATATCACCACCGGAGTGACCGCCTTTCAGTCCTTTTACTTCTACTTTAAAGAAAAAGTATCCTGCGGGGACTTCTACTTCTTTATAACTAAACTCTGCAACGGAGTCGATACCTCCGGCACATCCGATAAAGATTTCTCCTTCATCTTCGGAGTCGAGGTTCAGCAGAATATCACCGCTCATGAAACCTTCTTTCAGCTCGAAAGCTCCGGTCAGACCAGTTTCTTCATCTACGGTAAACAGGCATTCCAGCGGGCCGTGCTCGATGTTGTCATCCGCCAGGATAGCCAGTTCGGTAGCTACACCGATACCGTTATCAGCTCCGAGGGTAGTTCCTTTGGCTTTCAGCCATTCTCCGTCTATTTCTGTTTCGATAGGGTCGGTAAGGAAGTCGTGCTGTACATCATTGTTCTTTTCGCACACCATGTCGATGTGCGATTGCAATATGACAGTCTGAAGGTTTTCTTTGCCCGGAGTGGCGGG
>ERZ860059.769-NODE-769-length-17086-cov-2.508426_pt1 | contig 17086 bp, 28 predicted proteins | sample MGYA00510113_ERZ860059 | MGnify/ENA primary metagenome ERZ860059 (study PRJEB30046, sample SAMN00715190) | human gut metagenome | study: EMG produced TPA metagenomics assembly of the A metagenome-wide association study of gut microbiota in type 2...
TTAGTGAAAAAAAAGGGAAGAAGGTAAAATTCCTGCACGGTCCCGCCACTGTAAGACAGATGAAAGCAGGTTGCCACTGGCTGTAGCTGGGAAGGTTGTGAGTAAAATGAAGTCAAGTCAGGAGAACTGCCAGAGATTTAGTTATTCTATATCTGCGAGGACGGATAAGGTATTTTTATGCCGTCTTTTTATTTCAAGAACGGTTTTTTTATTTTTTGGAGGAAAATATGCTAAAAAAGTTGCTTTTATGGATATTTGTATTAAATATAACTGCTTTTGGAAAAGTTCCACAGAGAGCTGTTTCAACTTCACAATTTACAACAGAAATACTTTTAGCCATAGGAGCAGAGGAACAGTTAGCAGGAACAGCTTTCATGGATAATGAAATACTTCCAGAGTTGAAGGAAAAATATGATAAAATACCTGTTTTATCAGCTAAATATCCCAGTAAAGAACTTTTCTATTCTGTGAATCCAGACTTTGTTACAGGGTGGAAGTCATTAAGTATGCCCTCTAATTTAGGAACAATAGAAGAATTGAATAGCAATGGAGTAGAAGTATTTTTTATGAAATCTTTGGAAAGTAACAATATAGATGATGTCTTTAATGATATTTTAGAATTTGGAAGAATATTTGATAAGGAAAAAAATGCTGAAAATATTGTTTTTAAAATGAAAGAAGAGCTTAAGAAAATAAAAGAGAAACTACCGAAAGAAAAGATAAAAATTTTTCCATATGATGGAGGAGAAACACTTCCTTTTGTTGTTGGAGGAAACGGAATAGGAAACACTATTATAGAACTGGCAGGAGGAGAAAATATATTTAAAGATATTAAAGCAAGTTTTGGAAATGGAACTTGGGAAAAGGTATTGATGGAAGAACCTGATATGATATTGATTATAGATTATGGAGATAATAGTGTTGATAAAAAAATAGAGTATTTGAAGGAAAAATCCCCAATAAAGGAACTTGATGCTGTGAAAAATAACAAATTTACAGTGATAGGGTTAGGAGATATTTCGGCTGGAATAAGAAACGTAGATGCAGTAAAAAAACTGGCAAAAATGTTTCATAATACTGAGATATAAGAAATAGAAATATTTAAAATGGAGAAGAGATGAAAAAATTATTAAAGAACTACAAAATATTTTGTTTGATATTATGTATACTTCTATTGATATGCTCAACCTTTGCAGTAACAATAGGCTCTGTATCTCTTAAGGGAACTGATGTATGGAAAATAATAGTTAATAAAGGCTCTGGAAAAGAAATTTTTCATAGAGAATGGAAAAGCAGCATAGAAATAATAGTCTGGAATTTAAGAGTACCTAGGGTAATAATGGGAATGGTAGCAGGAGGAGCATTAGCATTAGTTGGAATACTTATGCAGTGCTTAACTAAAAATCCTTTAGCCAGTCCCTATATACTGGGAATATCAGCTGGAGCAAGTACAGGAGCTGTAATGGCTATTTTATTTTTAGGTGGAACAATGTTTTCTGTTCCAATGGGAGCTTTTATATTTGGAACTTTGACGGCTTTCATAGTCTTCTATTTTGCAGGCGCTGGAGGTTTTTCAAGTACAAGATTGGTTTTAATAGGAGTAGCTGTGTCATCTCTTTTTTCAGGAATAACTACATTAATGATAATGATGGCACCTAATGAAAAAGAACTGAGAGGAGCTATATTTTGGATGTCAGGAAGTTTCAGTGGAGCCAACTGGAAATATATTCCATTTACTCTTATTAGTTTAGGGATATCTTTTTTGATTGTATATCCTAAATATAGAGAACTTAATATATTGGTAACAGGAGATGAAAATGCAGTTGCTTTGGGGGTAGATGTAAAAAAGATAAGATTGATGATAGTATTGGTATCAACTTTTTTAACAGGAGTAATAGTTTCAAATACAGGAATAATAGGTTTTGTAGGCTTGGTTATACCTCATGTAACAAGAGGAATAATAGGAGGAAATCATAAAAAAGTTATTCCTTGTGCTATCCTCATGGGAGGAGTATTTCTTGTTCTTGCAGATACTATTACAAGGAGTCTTTTTGTTTCTCAGGAAATTCCTATTGGAGTTATAACCTCTATGTTTGGAGCGCCTTTCTTTTTAAATATGTTAAGAAAAAAAGCATACAGATTTGGAGGGGAATAATATGGTAGAAGTGAAAGGACTTGAGTATTCTATAGAGGATAAAAAAATACTTAAAGATATTTTTCTTACAGTTAAAGAAAAAAAATTTGTAGGTGTCATAGGAGCTAATGGGTGTGGGAAAAGCACACTATTAAAAAATATATACAGATTTTTAAAATATGAGAGTGGAAAAATAATAATTGATAATATTGAAATAAATGGTTATAAGTCAAAAGATTTGGCTAAAAAAATGGCTGTTTTAGCTCAAAAGCAAAATATGAACTTTGATTTTACTGTAGAGGAGATTGTAGAAATGGGTAGGTATGCCCATCAGGAATCTTTATTTGCTTCAGAAAAAGAAGGATTGGTAGAAGAGGCTTTAGAGTCAGTTGGAATGAAAGAAATGAAAAAGAGAAGCTTTCTTACACTATCAGGAGGAGAGATGCAGAGAGTACTTATAGCAAGAGCATTGGCTCAGGATAGTGATATATTGATATTAGATGAGCCTACCAATCATTTGGATATAAAATATCAGATACAGATAATGGAATTGGTGAAAAAGACTAAAAAAACTATTTTAGCAGTTATACACGACATGAATATTGCTAGTTCATATTGTGACTATATATATGGAATGAAAAAAGGAAAAATTGAAATTGAAGGAAAACCTGAAGAGGTATTTACCAGGGAAAATATAAAAAAAGTTTTTGAGGTAGAATGTGAAATAGCAAAACACCCAAAAACAGATAGACCACTTATAATATTCTAGGAGGTGCAATATGGAAATGTATAAAACTAATGGTGTATGTGCAAAAGAAATTGGTGTAGAGGTTGAAAATGGGATATTAAGAAAAGTAAAATTTTTTGGTTGTTGTGATGGAGATTCAAAAGCTTTTGAAATATTGCTGAGAGATATGGAGATAAATAAGATAATAAATGATCTATACCATATCGAGTGTAGAGAAAGAGGAACTTCATGTATGAGGGAATTGTGTAAAATTCTTATGCAGTTGACAGGAAGATAAAATAAAAAGGGCTGTTCAGATTAATTAAAAATTATCAATCTGCAATAGCTTTTTTTAATGGGAATATTAACTTCGAATTTACCAGCTTTAATAAAGAGAGTATAAAGTTTTTTTGAAAATAATGTTTTAGTATGAAATTTATGTATTCTATGAAGTTGATATTATTCTTAGTTTTTTCTAACTCTCCTATTTTTTATTATTTTGATTATTTTTTCAATAAGATTATTATATTAATTTCTATTCTTGTAAAAATATTTAGTTCTATATTTTTCTACTTTTAAAATTAAAATTATTTGCATAATTTTCGATAATTAATTAAAATATTTATAGAATAGAAATGTTATTGCTATAATAATTAAGATTTTTAAAAAAATAGGAACTTTTATAAATAATTTATATATTTCCACAAGGGCATATCTTCCTAAGTAGCAAACAGGGTATACCATTAGAGCAAATAAGAAATTTCCTTTAAACATATTTAAAGATATATCTGTGTCTATACCTTTTTGAAGATCAGAAATAATTATAAAAATTAATCCTGGTATATAGCCATAAAATAAGTAATTTAATAATATTTTTTTACTTTTAGTTAAACTAGAATCTTTTCTTCTTTTTCTTCCCATAAAAATAGCCTCCTATGATTTCAATTTTATCATAGAAAGCTATTCAAATCACTCTTTATTTTTTTACATGCCTACTTTATATTCATAATTTTACCTAGAATTAAGAAGGAATTTTATTTAAATATTACATTTTTAACCCTATCAAGAGCTTCTTTAACTATTGATTTAGGACAGGCAAAATTAAGTCTTACATATCCTGCTCCCTCTTCTCCAAACCAGTTACCATAATCAATAGCAACTTTAGCTTTATCTTCAAATATTTCCTCTAAAGTTTCCCCAGGTTTTAATACATTTCTAAAATCTATCCATGCCAGATAAGTACCTTCAGGTTTTAAATATTTTACACCAGGCATATTTTCTTTAATATATTCCTCAATGAATTTTCTATTTTCATCAAGATAATCAATTAATTCATCAAGCCATTCAGCAGAGTGCATATAACCAGCTTTAATAGCTTCTATACCAAAAGTACTTGGAGTTTCAAGTCTTATTTTCATAAGGGTATTTTTATATTTTTCTCTTATTTCATCATCTGTTATTAAGATAAGAGAAGTCTGAAGTCCAGCAAGGTTAAATGTTTTGCTCGGTGCTGTACATACTATACAATTATTTTTAAGTTCATCTTTTAAAGTAAGAAATGAAGTAAATTTACTATCTTTAAAAATAAGGTCAGAATGAATTTCATCAGATACTACAAGAACATTATGTTTTAAGCAGATTTCTCCCATTTTTTCAAGTTCTTCTTTTGTCCACACTCTTCCTACTGGATTATGAGGGTTGCAGAGAATAAACATTTTAACATTATTATCAATTATTTTCTTTTCAAAATCATTAAAATCTACAGTATAGTAGCCATTAGTATCTATTAGAGGATTAGTAACTATTTTTCTATTATTATTCTCTGTAGATATTCTGAATGGGTGATATACAGGAGTTTGAATAAGGATAGAATCACCCTCTTCAGTAAATGTCTGTATCATATAATTAAGAGCTGGAACAACTCCATTAGTGAAGATTATCCATTCTTTTTTTAAATCTACGTTTTTTCTGTTTTTATTCCAATCAATAATAGCTTGAAAATATTCTTCATCAGCTGCAGTATACCCAAGTATACCATGAGCAAGAACAGCTTGTAAGCTGTCAAGTATAGCTGGAGCAACTTTGAAATCCATGTCTGCTACCCATAAAGGAAGCAGATCAGTTTTTCCATTATATGTATTTTTATATATTTCAGGATTCCATTTTCTAGAATTTGTTTTGCTTCTATCAATTATTTCATCAAAATTATACTTCATTTAATGTTTCCTCCATAGATATTTGTTTAATTTATCTTAATTTTTCAAAACCAGAACTCATATTATCTGGGTGAGTTGCAAATCTTTCCTCTTTATTTAGAGCATTGATAGTATCCATTTCTTCATTAGAAAGAACAAAGTTTAGATCTTTGTTTTCCTTTATTCTTGATGGAGTTACAGATTTTGGTAGTGGAAGAAGTCCTGATTGAAGGTGCCATTTAAGAATAACCTGTGCAACAGTTTTACCATGTACTTTTCCAATTTTTTCAATAACATCATTTTCAAGATTTCCTTGCATTAATGGACTCCAAGATTCAACTATAATACCTTTATCTTTGCAATATGCTCTTGACTTCAATTGTTGATTTAAAGGGTGAAGTTCTATCTGATCAATCATAGGTATGATTTCTGCCTCTGGAAGCAGTTCTTCAAAATGATGAATTTCAAAGTTGCAGACACCAATAGCTCTTACTTTTTTATCTTTATAAAGTTTCTCAAGAGCTTTCCAAGTATCAATAGTAGTTTTCATGTTAGGAGTATTAGGCCAATGAATAAGATAAAGATCTACATAATCAAGAGCTAATTTTTTTAGAGAAAGCTCAAAAGCAGCTAAAGTAGAATCATATCCTTGATCTGAATTCCACACTTTTGTAGTAATAAAAAGATCCTCTCTTTTGATATTCTTATTTTCAGCTAAAAATTCTTTAATTCCCTCTCCAACAAATTCTTCATTTTTATATATCATTGCAGTGTCAATATGTCTATATCTAGTTTCCAAAGCAAATTTTACACTTTTTCTACATACTTCTGGATCAGTAATTTTCCAAGTCCCAAAAGCTATTTCTGGTATTTCTACACCGTTTCTTAATTTGTACATATATTCCCCCTTGTATTAAATTAATAGTTCTATTATAATTATAACTCATTTTTTTTATGATAACAATTATTTTATAAAATAAATAAGTGATGTTTAATTGTAAAATTAAGAAGCTGGCAAAAGAAAATATATTTATTTTACAGCTGGTATTTTTTAGAGATTGATGGAATTAAATATTACTTAAAAAGTTGAAAAATATACTCAATTTAAATTGAAAAATATAGTATAATGATACAAAGGATAAATTAAAAAAAGAAATAGGAGGTACCTATGGATAAGATAAGAGAATTTGCTGAAATAATAAAAAATAGTAAATATATAGTAGTATTTACAGGGGCTGGAGCTTCAACTGATTCTGGATTACGTGATTTTCGTGGTAAAAATGGACTTTATAATGATAGAAGCTATATGGGATATGAACCAGAGGAGATATTGAGCCATGATTTCTTTTTTTCACATAGAGATATTTTTGATAGATATCTTATAGAAAAATTATCTATAAATGATATAAAACCTAATGCTGGACATAAAGCAATAGCAGAGTTAGAAAAAATGGGGAAAGTGAAAGCTGTTATTACACAAAATATAGATGACCTTCATCAGGCAGCTGGAAGTAAAAATGTTCTGGAACTCCATGGAACACTAAAGAAATGGTATTGTCTGTCATGTGGGAAAATTGAAAATACATCTTTTAATTGTGAGTGTGGTGGAATAGTCAGACCACAAGTAACACTTTATGGGGAAATGCTTGATGAAGAAATTACATCTAAAGCTATAAGTGAAATAGAAAAAGCAGATACTTTGGTAATTATTGGTACAAGTTTAACAGTTTATCCAGCAGCATATTATTTGAATTATTTTTCTGGAAAAAGTCTTGTTATTTTGAATGAAACACCTACATCACAAGATGGAAAAGCTCAACTTGTAATAAGGGATAATTTCTCTAAAGTTATGATTGAAACTATGAAATTTCTCAACAATTAAATTTATAAAAAATATAATATGGACTAGAACCTATTGTTGTAGTTTTAAAAGAATTTGTTTAATTATATGGAAAATAAAAAAGCTAGGAAGACTTTAATCTTTCTAGCTTTTATTTTTTTATTATTAAGCTTGGAATTACTATTAATAATGCTATAAGAAAAAGAAATGGAATAAGAGTAGAGTAAATCCAATTTTTAACAACAAAAATTATTAAAATAGCAATAATATATAATAATATTTTTTCCATTTTTTCTCTCCTAATTGATTTGGAGTTCCTTCCAATACTTTCATCTGGTCAAATAAAAAATATTGGAAGGAAAAATTAATTGACATATACATTACTATGGGCAATGTTCTTAAGAATTTCTTCTTGTACCTAATTATATAATATAAATTTTATTTATGCAATAATATATATTGTAAATCAGTATATAAGTTTTAGAATATAAAAATTGATATTTTAAATCTAAATTTTAGGAAAAACAATTAAAAAAGAATAAATTTAATAAAAAAAATAAATGATTTGTATTTATAAAAGCAAAGGAAATGAAGTGAAAAACTAGAAAGTAAATTGAAAAAAAGAATACTCTTTCTATAAAATTTGTATAATAATAAATGATATATATAGTTGAATTTATCTTGTTTATAATATATAATTGTAAATAAGAAAAGTAAAAATTTTATAGAATGATAAGTGTAAAAATTAATAATAAAGTAGTATTAAATATAAATTTTTATTAATTAAGCCCTAACAATATAATATTATCTCTAAAATATTATGTTTAATATAACATTAAAGAAGCAGGAGTAAAATCCTGCTTCTTCACATATTTAGAAAAATAATTTTATTCTATAATTAATAATGTCCAATATCATCATGGGCAGAATTACATAATCAAAATGTACTTCCTCTAATTATAAGATAATGATCTTCATTTTGAATAGTTCTTTCTGGATTAAGTTGTATAGGGTATGAAATACCATTTAAAATTAAATTTTTTAAATCATTTTGTCCTACATGTTCATTTCCATTTGCTGCAATTCTGGTATTTCCAAAATTTACTGCTTGACCACTTTCATTGTATAATCTCATAAAATTCCTCCTTTAATCTATTTTTCTCTAAAGATAATTATAATAATACTTAAATTAAGAGATACCAAATAAGTAAAATATGAAATAAAATATATTTTGTTAATCTGTACAGAAGTACTTATTTGTTGTATAATTTTATAGAAGATACAAAAAAATATATGAGGTGGTTTAATAATGAAAAAAATATTTATCTTTTTAGCAGCTTTGGTGCTTATGGTGGGTTGTAGTTCTACACCAGTTAAAGTAGAAGTTCCTGTTGAGGTATCACTTAAAAATGTGGCTGGTAATGAATATACACTTACTAATCTTTTTGCAGAAAATAATTTGACTATAGGATTTGATAAAGAGGGAAGAATATTTGGATTTGCTGGAATAAATAGATTCTTTGGAAAAGCAGAGATAAATAATGGAACTATAAATATAGGAGCTTTGGCTACAACTAAAATGGCTGGACCTAGAGATAAAATGATAGTTGAAGATCAATATCTTACTCTTTTGAAAAATGCAAAAACAATAAAAGAAGATGGGGATAAACTAATACTTAGTAACGAAAAAGAAGAGGAAATGATTTTTATAAAAAAATAGCACTTTAAGAAAACGAGGGAAAAAATGGGAAAATTAGCAGAACAAGTTCAATTTTTGATAGAGATAGATAAAGTAAAAAGTATTTTAAGACAGTCTATTGTATTAGGAGATTTAAATAGAAGAGAAAATGATGCAGAACATAGTTGGCATATGGCTTTATGTGCAATGACTCTAAAAGAATATTTCAGTTTGGGTGAAGTAGACATGGAAAAAGTTCTTAAATTGATACTTATACATGACATTGTTGAAATATATGCTGGAGATACTCCTGCGTTTTCGAATTACAACAAACAGGAGAAATGGCGGACAGAACTTGAAAGTGCAGAAAAAATATATGGAATGCTTCCAGAAGAGCAGGAAAAAGAGTTCATGAAGCTATGGCTTGAATTTGAGAATATGGAAACTAAAGAAGCAAAGTTTGCTAATACTTTTGATAGATTCCAAGGATTTATACAAAACCTTACTTCTGATGGGCATACATGGAAGAAGTTCAGTGCTACAAAAGAAATGGTGCTGAAGAGAATGTCACCTATAGTTGAGTATGCACCACAGCTTTTTTATGAGTTTGTGATGCCAGAAGTGCAGAAGTATATTGATAAAGGGATTATAAAGGAATAAAATGGCAATTATTTATGAAAAACTATTAAATAAATATACTGAAAAAGAATTAAAAGAAAAATTATCTGTTTCTTTAGTTGGAAGATTGAAAAGAGGAGAATTTGCAAAACTTGAAACAGTTGCTATGAGAGTGGATATACCAACTGACTATACTTATGAAGACTTTTTAATTGATTATGGGGCTAGGTATGAAAAATATAAGGAAAAGAAAACCCTTTTCAATATATTAAAAGCTGGTAAAGTTATGAGACAAATGAGTATAGAGGCTGGATTGTTAGATAATGCTATTCTTCTTTGTGTGTATAATGGTTTTACAGATAAAGCAGAAGCATTTCCTTTAATACTTCCTTATATGAAAGAAACTTTTGAAATAAAAGAAATAATAAATAATTTAGATTTTGAACTTTTTGATAATCATCTTGAATTATATGGAGAGAAAGAAAATTTAGAAGAATTTAGAATTAAATATAATATTGATTGTATGATATTACCACATCCAAAGAAAAAAATGTTACATCTTGCTTTTGATGGAAGAATATTTAAAGTCTTTGAATATATAATGAAAAATCCCCAGAGTTAAACTGGGGATTTTATTTATATCCATTCTAAAAATATGTATATATTTCAGCTTCAAATCTATTATAAAATACTACTCTGGAAATATAAGCATTTAATAACCTTTTTAACATTACTCTATTGTTCTCTTTACTATATTCTATAATTTTTTTAAAAACTTCTTCTTTGTTTATATCTATACTTTTTTTCTTTTTTTTCATTAAAAGTATAGATTTTTCTCTTTCAAGTCTTTCTAATTCTTTAGTTATTATATCAAGCTCTTTTTTTGCTTCCTGAGGTGTATATACTCCAAGTTTTGCACTAGCCTTAATATTTTTAATATATCTATTACTATCAAAGATATTTTTTCTAATTGTTCAAGTTCTCTTTCTATTTTTTCATTTAAAGAGGTGTTGCATTTTTTTATATTTTTAAACTCTTCAATTATCTTAGTTAATACATATTCTTCTACTTCTTTTAATAATTTAGGTTTCCAATCACATTGGTCTATACCCTGCCAAGTAGACAATTAAAAAAAGAATGACTAAATGGTTTGAATTCGGTATTCTACTGGACTCAAACCATTTAATTTTTTTTTGGATCCTTTCATTGTTGTAAAAATCTATATAATTTTTCACTATTTCAATTGTTGTTTCCATATTTGATACCTTATTTAAATACAATGCTTCACTTTTAAGGTGACTAAAGAATGATTCAATAGGTGCATTATCCCAGCAGTTACCTCTTCTAGACATTGAAACTCTTATCCCATGGCTTTCTAATCTTTGAATATATTTTTCTCTAGTATATGTACTTCCTTGATCGGTATGGATTAAACAATTCTTAGCTAGTGGAAGTTTAAAAAGTTTTTCTAAAGTCTTATCTACAAGTTCAGCATTATTAATTCATAAGCTACAATTTCTTTATTTGAAATATCTTTTACTGCATTTAAATACAAAAAATTTCTTGTTCCAAGTATTTCGATATATGTTGTATCCATAGTTAAAACCTTTAATGGTTGAGTTTCATTAAACTCACGATTTAAAATATTTTGAGCTACTCTAGCTGGTTGATAATGTCTATATCTATATTTCTTTCTAATGACGGATTTTATTCCATTTTCTTTCATAATTCTGTATATTCTTTTATGATTTACTTGATAATTTGTATTTTTATTTACATAAATTTGAAGTCTTCCAACGCCATAAATACCTTTTATCTTTTTATGACATTCAAGTATTAGCGCTGTTATTTCTATATTTTGTTCAGCTCTTTTAGAGAGAGTCCTAGTTCTATTTTTCCATTTGTAATATCCACTTCTTGAACACTCAGCAAAACGACATAATGAGCTTAAAGAATATTTTTTCCTCATCTCATCAATGATTTGAAATGTATTAATTTTTTTACTTTTTTGCTGAGCCCGTAACTTTTTTAAATACTCATTCTCCATTCTCAAATACTCAATCTCTTCTTCAAGAGAATTAAATTTAGTTCTTGGTCTTCCTTTGATGGGTCCTTTAACTTTACCACGAGTTTCAAAATCAAAGGCAGTTTCTCCAAGTAATTTAAACTTTTTTACCCAAGCAGCAACTTGGGAATCATTCTTAACATTCATTTCTTTAGCTACAGTCAGATATCCACCGTTTCCCTCAAGATATCGCTTAACTACAGCCAATTTAAATTCTTTAGAATATCTGTTATTAATTTTAGACATAAAAATCCCCCTTAGTTAGACCTTACAACACTATTATATATGTGTTTTTTTCAAATGTCTACCTAAAGGGGATTATACCACATATTATTTTTTCTCCATTTTTTTTATATCGATTGTTTATAGAATTAGAACCACAAATATAATAGTTTCCATTTCCATAAATCTTACATCCACAGTAACAGTAAATTTTTCCTGAAAGCAAATAATTACCTTCTTCTTTGGCCCGATAGAATGTAGTAACTTGTTTTAATCTTATAAAATTTTTATCCCATAAAGCAGGAGGAATAATTGGAATGATATGTTGAGAATTTGGAATTTCTATTATTTCTTCTTTACTATTAGATAGGACTTTTTTACCTTTATATGTTTTTACTTTATTATAAACAACTGTTCCTTTATAAGCTGGGTTTGAAAAGAAACTTTCTATTCTAGTATAATCAAATTTATACTGGGGATATTTTTCTAAACAATAAAGTAGCATCTGATTTTTATTTATAAAATATCCATCATTATTAAATTTTTCATGAAGTTCTCTTACAATTTGAGGTTTTAAAGGATCTGTTGTATCAGGGTATATTTTCTTCTTTACTCTCATATATCCAAATAATCTAGTCATGTAGAAACCTTGTTTTGCACTTTCTTCTTTAGCAGTTTTCATTTTAGAAGTAATATCTCTAACATACTGAGCATTAAAAACATTATTTAGATCCCAATACATCCTTGCTACTGGATCATATATTCCCTCTCGATCAGAAAGGGAATATAAGATAAATGACTTTTTAAATAATTCGGCATAGTCTAACATTTTTTCAGCCCAGGATCGATTTCTAGCAAATCCATACCAATCCTTAATAATTAGAATATTTATTTTTTTCTCTTTTATTAAATCAAGGATTTCCTTTTGTGCTTCTTCTGCAGTTACTCCTGATTCTATTTCAGCTTTTTCTTTATATAAAAATAAATTATTTTCTTTTATGACTCTTCTTAAAATTAAAAGTTGAGAATCAATAGCATGTTTAGGATCACATCTCTATAATCTTCTCTGGATATTCTAGCATAGAGATAAGCTACTGGGGTATGACCTAACTCAATTTCTAATTTTTTTAATCTTTCTTTTATCATAAAACCACCTAGTTAGGTATTTCTTTTCCTAGTAATTCAAGTTGTTCCCAAAAATATTTTAATTTTTCAGCTGATAAATTTTCATCTATATTTTTATCTTTTATAAGCATTTTAATTCTCCTTTAAATTTCAATAATTTTTATTTTATTTTTTTCAGCTATTTTATGTATTATTTCAGTTTCAATATCTTCAACTTTTACATAATGTAAAAGCACTATTTTATCATATCCAGTCTTATCTTTAATTGTTTTTTCAATAAGTCTTTGTTGAATAGGAACACTTTTAATTTCTAAAAATACATTTCCAAATTCTACAGAAGATTTTTTATAAGCAGCAAAAGATATAAAAAAGTTTTGTTGAGGCATATTAGCTAAGATATCTTCAGCAGTTTCAAAATTATTTTCACAATTATATTTTTTAATCTCAACTTTAGTTTTTCTTGCCATTTTTTCATCTTCAAAAGTTAGTAATCCAGCTTTTTTACGGCTTTCTAAAACGGATATAGCTGATTGGATAGTATCTAAAAGTTCATCATTTATTTTTTTATCATTATTTTCCCATTTACCCAAGCTAATTTCTTTAGTGAGTTCATTTATTTCTGCTAACATATGTGTATAATTATCTTTCCACTCAAATTTTTTAAAATTATCAACAAATATATTTAAATTCATTTTTACTCTCCTTTATTTTTAATAAACTTTATTGGTATAATTAGCAAACTTAGTAAGCTCATGAAAAAACCTTAGCTTTACAGTTCCTACAGGTCCATTTCTTTGTTTACCTATAATTATTTCTGTTATTCCTTTAGCTTCAGAGTCTTCATTATAGTAATCATCTCTATATAAAAAAGCTACCATGTCAGCATCTTGCTCTATTGCTCCAGATTCTCTTAAATCTGAAAGCATAGGTCTTCTATCTGCTCTTTGTTCAGTAGCTCGTGATAATTGTGAAAGAGCAATAATAGGTACATCGAGTTCTCTAGCAATTCCTTTAAGTGATCTGATATATCAGATATTTCTTGCTGCCTGTTTTCATTTTTTCCACTGTTGCCTTTTATCAATTGTAAATAGTCAATAAGTATCATATCTAATTTTCCTGCTGTTTTCATTCTTCTGGCTATGGTCCTTATTTCCATTACTGTAGCATTTGGAAGATCTGCAATATTTAATTGGGTTTTCATTAATGTTTCACTTGCCAACCCCATTCTTCCCCAGTCGTTTTCAGAAAGAAAGCCAGTTCTAATTTTTTGTAATCCTATTCCTGCTTCCATTGCTATAAATCTTTGGAATAATTTGGAACTAGACATTTCTAAACTAAAAATAAGAATAGATTTATTACTCTTAGCAGCATTTAAAGCTAGATTAAGTGCAAAAGCTGTTTTTCCCATTGCTGGTCTAGCAGCAAGAATTACAAGGTCAGAGGGATTAAATCCATTTGTCATATGGTCGAAATCTGTAAATCCAGATGAAATACCAGTAGTAGTTTCTTTATTATCATAGACATTTTGAAGTCTAGCAAATTCACCATTCATTATTTCTTTTATAGATACTACATTTCTAGTATTATTATTTTCAGCTATTTTAAAAATAAGAGCTTCAGATTTATCTATTATGTCTTCAGTTGTTTCTTCTTCATCAGATGTCATTTCTACAATTTTAGTAGCAGAATCTTGCAAATTTCTTAATTTAGCTTTATCTTTAACCATATGAGCATATTCGATAATATTTGCAGTAGTTTGAACAGATTCTATAACTTCATAAAAAGTATCATTTTTAATATTTTTATTTTTTTCTAAAATCAAAATAGGATCTATTGCTTTATTTTCATTGTAAAGTTCTAAGATGGCTATATATATAATTTTAAGATCTTTATTATAAAAATCATCTGGAGAGAGAAACTCTGCTATATCAGTAAGGGCATTTTGTTTTAGAAATATACCACCAATTACAGCTTTTTCAGCTTCTGTATTATAAGGAATTTTTTTTATTTCAAAATTTTTCATCTAAACCACCTTTTTATTTTTTCCAAAAGAGTCAAACGAAAAGTTATAAAACCATGATATTTAATCATTTTCATTTTCATCACCGTTATATTCAATTTGAAGATTATTCTTATTTTCAAATTCTTTTTCTTTATCTTTTAGTAATTGTTCTATTTCTTTTATTTCTTTTTTATAAACAGAAATTTTATCAACCAAAGATTTTAATTCTTTTGGGTCCTCTATTTTATCAACTCTTTTTTTCATTTTTTTTATTCTTTTTGTATTGAAAAAAGGTATTTCTTTTTTAAATTCTTCTTTTGTTTTTTCAATGCAAGGTTGTAAAAATTCTTTTATATCTTGAGTATTTGACATTCTTTTATCTACTATCATAAGCCTGTTATCATATGTAACATCTTTATTTGTAAGAATTTTTACAGCTGAATCTGTTAAAGCTGATATAAAACTTTTATAATTTGGAAATTCTTGATATAATGAATGTCTTTTTAAATACATAGAGATCATATCTTTTGTAAGTCCACATCCTTTATACCATTCCATAAAGCTATTTTTGGCTTTTAAGACTATGGAAATTTCATAAATAGCTTCACATATATCAAAAAGATTTTCATTGTATTTATCTAATTTTCTAGATATTAGCTTCTCTTTTTGAATAACTAAGTCAATGATACTTTTTTCTCTAATTTCAAATTTTTCGAAATTGAAGTTACTTTTATACTCTTGTTTCTCCAAAGCTGCTTCTAGCTTATTTAAAACATTTTTATTCACACTATCACATCCAATACATCTTCTATAATTTGTTTAAATTGTGCTACATCTTGATTATGTATATCCCATATAGTTTTTCCTTTGTCTATTAATCTCCCTATTGTAGGACTTTGAGCAAGAGGCAAACTTAAATAAATATCATAAGAATTAAATATGTCTTTTAGATTGTTATAATATTCTTTTTCTTTTTTAGTATTAGTATATCTATTTGGAATAACAGCTTTTACTTTTCTTTTGTCAGTATCATTTATAATATTAAGCATAGATTGAGAAGTAGCTTGATCCAAAAAAGTAGGGATAATAAAGTAATCAGCTTCATCTGTGAACTCTTTATCTAGTCTTAAAGTAGGATTAGGATCTAAAAGTATAAAGTCATATTCTTGCTTTAATTGAGATATAGTATTTTTTAAATTTGATTTAAATTTCTTTGATGTTTCCACTCCTACAGAAAGAGGAATGTAGTAAAGGTTTTCTCTTAACCTGATTAAGTCGCCATCACCCTTTGTTACCCAACTTTCTAATCCTGCTCCAGGCTCAGCATCTATTCCAGCAAAAAGCAAAATATTGTTCTGGGTATCAGAAGTTATTATTAATACTTTATATCCAAATAAGACAACAAGAGCATGACCTACTTGAAGAGTTATCCAACTTTTACCAACTCCACCTTTGTTGTTTTTAAATGCTATCATTTTTCCCATGAAGTGCCTTCTTATATTTTCAAATAATTTTTGGGATCTGGAATTGGAAATCTTCTTCTATCAAGTTGATACCTTTGCAAGTCAAAATATAATTTCCCGTAATTTTTTACTTCTGTATAACTTTCAGGATTGAGATTGAGTTCTTTACATTTCTCATTGATTTTAATCCACCATTCCAAAGGCATTTCTATTTTTAAAATTCCCATATTTATCACTCCAATTTTTTAAAATTTTCTATATATCTATTTACCAAATCCTTATTATATTTAGTAATAGATTTTTTAAATTCTTCAAAAGCAAAATTGAAATTTCCACAAACAGAAACCATAGCAGCATATTGCTCAAATTTACTTTTTATTTTATTTTCTTCATTCACAGGAGCAGACTCTTTTTTCTTATTTTCTGTAAAAGACCATTCTCCCTTTAAAGCTTTGTAAAGAATAGCATTGAAGTCTTTTCCTTTTCCAAGTGCAATTTCTTTTTCAGTAAGATAATAATTTTTTTTAAATACATCTTCTGTTAGTTCTGGAATAAATCTTTTAATGTTGCTTATAGTTGCAGCTTTCAGAAGAGGATACTCTTTTATTGTTAAAAATTTATATATACTACTACTTTTTTCTTTTTTAGTAGTAGTATTTGTTTTATTAGTATTTGTATAGTCTTTAGTTTGTTGTTCAGGATTTGCCGTTAACGGTTCACCAGTTACTGATTTTACCGTTACGGTTTTTTCAGTCAACGGTGAACTTCTCTATTTTTCTATAACTTCTTCAAAAAGATAATCTTTTTCATCAGATATGAATAGGATGTTTCGCGAAAATTTTCCAGAGGTTCTACTTTGGGATTTATACATATATCCAGCTTTTATTAATTCTAGAATAATTTTATTAACTTTATCTCTTCCAATTTTTCCTTCAGACATTAAAGCGGAAACATTAATTTCCCAGTCTTCAGGTCTTGAAAGAAAGAGAAGAAGCTAGTCCTTTGGCTTCAAAAGAA
>ERZ860059.772-NODE-772-length-17045-cov-2.563979_pt1 | contig 17045 bp, 16 predicted proteins | sample MGYA00510113_ERZ860059 | MGnify/ENA primary metagenome ERZ860059 (study PRJEB30046, sample SAMN00715190) | human gut metagenome | study: EMG produced TPA metagenomics assembly of the A metagenome-wide association study of gut microbiota in type 2...
GAGTCACCTCAGGCCCCTGCTGCTGCAGGAGCATAGCTGCGGCAGAGCTGTCAACGCCGCCGCTCATGGCGACTAAAACTTTTTTCTTCATAATTTATTATAAAACCTCGTTCGTTCAGGCATCAAAGGAAGCGCAGGCTTCGTTGATAGCGGCTTCGTCTTCGCGCATAGCCAGAATAGTCTTTTCGATCAGCTCGTCGACGGTCCAGCCCAGGTTGGCAGCGCCCTTTTCAATAACGTCGCGCGAGCAGCCGGCAGCGAATTTTTTATCTTTGTATTTTTTCTTGACTGATTTCAGTTCCAGGTCCATAACGCTTTTGGAAGGGCGCATAATGGCAGCGGCGCCGATCAGTCCCGAAAGCTCGTCGATAGCGAACAGCACCTTTTCCATCTGGTGCTGCGGTTCGATATCGTTTTGCGCCAGGCCGTAGCCGTGGCTGGCGGTAGCGCGGATCAATCTTTCGTCCAGTCCGTGTTCGCGCATGATTTCCTGTGATTTGAGACAGTGTTCAGCAGGATAAACTTCGAAATCCAGATCATGCAGCAGGCCGACCTGAGCCCAGAAGTCTGCTTCGTCGGCATAGCCCAGTTCTTTGGCGAAGTATTTCATGATGCCTTCTACCGTCAGTGCGTGCCGCAGGTGAAAAGGTTCCTTATTATATTTTGTCAGCAGCTCCCAGGCTTCACTGCGGGTTAAATCAGCCATGAAAATCAATCCTTCCGTTTATGCGTATTGACGCGTATTTAATAAAATAATTATACCATAAAGGCACGTATGAACACTAGGCTCGAAAATACCTCTCCAAGGGTTTAAACAGTACCATAAAACAAGCGCAGAGGTGTACTCTGCGCTTGTTTGTCAGGAGAGGGTAAAGTTGATTCAGTCGCCGATAAAGCCCGGGGTGGACAGGTAACGTTCACCGGTGTCGGGAAGCATGACGACGATTTTTTTCCCGGAGTTTTCGGGTCGCTGCGCCAGAAGCGTAGCGGCATAGGCCGCAGCACCGGAGGAAATGCCGACCAGCAGGCCTTCATTTTTCGCCAGCTCGCGGCTGGTGCTGAAAGCATCTGCCGCGTCGATAGCGATAACTTCATCGACAACGCTGCGGTCAAAGTTTTTGGGGATAAAGTTGGCGCCGATGCCCTGGATCTTGTGCGGGCCGGCCTTACCGCCGGACAGCAGGGGAGAATCGCTGGGTTCGACGGCGACGATCTTGACGCGCGGATTTTTTTCTTTCAGGTAAGCGCCAGCACCGCTGACAGTACCGCCTGTGCCTACTCCGGCAACGAAAATGTCGACTTCGCCGTCGGTATCGCGCCAGATTTCGGGGCCGGTGGTTGCTTTATGGATGGCCGGATTGGCCGGATTAACAAATTGACCGGGGATAAAAGCATTGGGTATTTCTGCTGCCAGTTCTTCTGCTTTGTCGATGGCACCCTGCATACCCAAAGAACCGGGTGTAAGCACCAGCTCGGCTCCATAAGCCTTCAGCAGGTTGCGCCGTTCAACAGACATGCTTTCAGGCATGGTCAGGATCGTGCGGTAACCGCGTGCTGAAGCTACGCTGGCCAGGCCGATACCTGTATTACCGCTGGTCGGTTCGATGATGACCGAATCTTTTTGCAGCAGTCCCCGGGCTTCGGCGGCGTCGATCATCGCCATGGCGATACGGTCTTTGGCGCTGCCGGCCGGGTTAAAATATTCCAGCTTGGCGATGATAGTCGCCTGCGGAGCAAATTTCCTATTATAGTTGGTCAGCTCTAAGAGCGGGGTGTTGCCGATCAAGTCGGTCAGGCTACGGTAAATTTTAGTCATGATATCAAAACCTTTCTTTAATAAATTATGCTGCAAGCGGTAATTTACTTACAACATCGGCATTTCTGCCGCTGTTGTTCCACTAAGTCAGCCAAGGTGATGTTATCGACTACTTTATTAACGGCGTCTTTTATTTCACGCCATACTTCCATGGTTACACATTCGTCTGCACAGGTGCAGGCATCCTTGGTATCGTCTACGCAGGCTACCGGGGCCAGATTGCCTTCCAGCAGCCGCAGTATTTCGCCTACAGTATATTCCTGCGGCTCTTTGGCAAGCATATAGCCGCCCTGGGCGCCGCGGGCGCTTTTGACAAGTCCGGCGCGGCTCAGCTGGGTAATGATCTGTTCCAGATATTTGTCGGAAATATCCTGCCGCTGGGAGATATTTTTAATGGGGATGAAGCTGCCGGTATGATTGTAAGCCAGGTCAAGCATCAGCCGCAAAGCATAACGTCCTTTGGTAGAGATTTTCATAAGCACACGTCCTTTCAAAAGCTTGACATTATTTTACTACTAGTTTACTAGGAATTCAATAGCTGAACAAAAAAATTTTTCCTACACAAAAAATTCACAAAATAATCTTGACAAAAATACTGGGAATTACTATACTGAAAGTGTAATCATACTAAACAAGTAGGAATTAAGAAAGGACGGATCGCAATGCGGGAAGTTTATTTAGATAATGCGGCCACGACTAAGGTCAGACCGGAAATAGCAGAGGCTATGGCAAAGGCTATGGTAGAAAATTATGGAAACCCTTCCAGTATATATAAGGCAGCACAGCGTGCGGCAACAGCTATTGCCGCTGCCCGTCAGCAGGTTGCGGATCTGATCGGCGCGTCACCTAAGGAAATCATTTTTACAGGCGGCGGCAGTGAGGGTGATAATATGCTTATTAAAGGCGTGGCTCATGCCAATGTCAAGAAGGGACGGCACATTATCACTACGCAGGTCGAGCATCACGCTGTACTGCATACCTGTGAAGAACTGGCGAAGGAAGGCTTTGAGATCACTTACCTGCCGGTAGACGAATTCGGCAGGGTTACAGCGGCCCAGGTAGAGGCCGCCTTACGCGACGATACGATCCTTGTTTCGGTGATGTATGCCAATAATGAGATCGGTACGATAATGCCGATCAGAGAGATCGGCGCAGTCTGCCGCGCACATAAGGTGCTGCTGCATACTGACGCAGTACAGGCGGCAGGTCATATCCCTATTGATGTTACCGGCGACAATATCGATCTTTTAACATTGACGGCGCATAAATTTCATGGACCAAAGGGCGTAGGCGCGGTGTATATCCGTCAGGGTGTGCGTGTACCGGCGCTGATCGTCGGCGGTGGGCAGGAAAAAGGCCTGCGTGCCGGCACTGAAAATACAGCCGGGATCATCGGTATGGGGCTGGCAGCTGCTTATGCGAAAGAAAATATGGAAGCCAATGCCGAAAAAACACGTGCTTTGCGTGACAAATTGATCGAAGGGATTTTAGCAAAGATCCCTGAAGTAAGGTTAAACGGACATCCTACTGACCGACTGCCGAATAATGTAAATGTCAGCATCAGATATATTGAAGGCGAAGGTCTGCTGCTGCTGCTTGACCATATGGGTATCGCGGCTTCCAGCGGCAGTGCCTGCACTTCCGGGTCTCTGGACCCGTCGCATGTTCTGCTTGCTATCGGACTGCCGCATGAGATCGCGCACGGTTCGCTGCGTCTGACCTTGTCGGAAGAAAACAGCAGTGCCGATGTCGATTATGTTTTGGAGCAATTACCGTTGATCGTTGAAAAATTAAGGGCGATGTCGCCTCTTTACCACAAGTAAGAAAGCAGGTGTAGTTTATGGCATACAGTGAAAAAGTAATGGATCATTTTATGAATCCCCGTAATGTGGGTGTTATGCCCGATGCCGACGGCGTCGGCGAGGTAGGCAATGCCAAATGCGGCGATATCATGAAGATTTTTATTAAAGTCAAAGACAATATCATTACCGATATCAGTTTCCAGACTTTTGGCTGCGGTGCGGCTATCGCTACCAGCAGTATGGCAACAGAGCTTGCTAAAGGCAAGTCTGTCGAGGAAGCGCTGGAACTGACTAATCTGGCGGTAGCTGAAGCACTTGACGGACTGCCGCCGATCAAGATGCATTGTTCCAACCTGGCAGCTGACGGCTTGCGTGCCGCGATTTATGACTATAAGGTCAAAAACGGTATGTCGACCGAAGGTATTGAAGTGTGCAGCGGCTGCTGCCACGACTGCGGTCACTGACAGCTGTTTTACTGTTAAGATTTTTCATCTCCAACCCCTCCTTTTATTCACATTAGTTTTACAGAAAAGCCGATGGTTAGCGCCATCGGCTTTTTTGTGGTAAAATAGGAAGTATAAATTATAAAATCAATAATTTACCGTCGGAGGATGAAACAATGGCAGCAATCGATATTGAAAAAGAGTTTAAGCATTATCTGGAGATCTTTACCCATGACGAGGAACTGGGAAAGATTTTGGCAAAGGTATCTTTTCAGGAATTGTTCAACGATAAATTTTTAACGGAAAACAGTAAATATACCTCGATGGACGATCTGATCTGGCGCAGCGGCTTCGGCATCATGAATCTGCTGGAGGTAGAACAGGTGAACCAGGATAAATGGAACGAATATATTGCCAGGAATACTGAATGTAAAACCTGGCATGAATTCGGCAAACTGGCCATGATCGACTGGATGAAGCATAAATTGGAAGAAGCGAAACAGGCCAAAAACTGATTTGAGCGGCACCGAGGCGAAGGCTTCGGTGTTTTTTATTTTTAAGGAAGTGATTTTATGGCAGCGATCTTACATGCACTGCAGGGGATTTTGACTATCGTTATTATGATAGCTACCGGTTTTTATCTGTCCCGTAAGGGCTGGTTTTCTGAAAGCTTCAGCTCGGCTGTGGCCCAGCTGGTGACCAAGGTCTGCCTGCCTACCTATATGATCGTCAATCTGACGGTCAATTTCAGCCACGATCAGCTGATCGAGATGAGTGGCGGTCTGCCGGTACCGATCATTTCCATGGCATTGGGCTATTTTATCGGCCATGCGGCAGCACGGCTGCTGAAGGTGCGGCGTGACCGGGTCGGCGTGTTCTGTACTGTCTTTTTTGTTTCCAACACTATTTTCATCGGCCTGCCGATGACGCTGGCTTTGTTCGGTGAAGAAGGTATTCCTTATGTCATGCTGTATTATATGGTCAATACTACGATGTTCTGGGTCGTAGCAGTGCACGATATGGCCTCTGATGCCGGTGTGGCGGCACCGTGGCTCAGCAGAAAGACTCTGAAAGTGGTTCTGACCCCGCCGCTGTTAGGTTTTTTGGCAGGAATTATTTTAGTAATGCTTGATTGGCGTCTGCCGATGCCGATCGAAGCTTCTTTTCGTTATCTGGGCGGAATGACGACGCCGCTGGCCATGCTGTTTATCGGTATCGCGATCAGTAAAGCTTCCTGGAGCGAGATCAAATTTGACAGAGAGCTGACGGCGGCAATGGTGGGAAGGTTTGTGATCTGTCCGCTGTGCGTTATGGTCTGTCTGCCGTTTTTTGCGCTGCCGAAATTGATGAGCGATGTATTTGTTATGCAGGCGGCTATGCCGGCGATGACGAACACTTCTATTGTAGCTAAGGTTTATGGCGGCGATTACAAGTATGCGGCGATGCTGACGGTGGTCAGTACACTGCTGGCAGTAATAACGACGCCGTTTTATATGTGGGTGCTGCGTGGTTAGATCTGTTCGCCTGATTACAGAAACGTTCGCCTTAAAACTCTAAAATACGAACAAATTTTTAGAAAAACTCTTGACAAACAAAACAGTTCGGTTTATTATATGTTTAACGAACAGATGTTTTGAAAGGTCGTGGAGTTATGAAGAAGTTGTTTGTATTAATGCTGATGACCACTATTTTATATACAGGTTATAATTTTTTACAGGATGATACTGTTTATCATTACGAACAGATCACTGTACATACAGGCGATACCATGTGGGCTATCGCTGACCGCTGGGCCGATCAGGACGAAGATGTACGCGAAGTCATTTACCGTATCTGCGAAACCAATGCGCTGGCGAATACGAACCTGAAACCGGGACAGAAGCTTTTAGTACCGGTCAGGATGCAGTTTGTCGATCAGCTGATGGTGGCAGAGGCCGGCGATATCAAAGGCTGATAATTACGGCGCCGGCGTAGGAAACTGATTCAAAAGTAAATAATATGCGTTAGGGCGCAGTAAAAAAGACGTGCCTGCCTTTTGGCAGACGCGTCTTTGTGTTTTTTAAAGCTTTCTTTTTTAGGGGATTTTGTCCGATGAAAAAGAAAGCTTTTTTATTTTTGAGAAGTCTATTTTTCGACGTAAATACAGAAAATAGCGGACGGGCAGTTTGCTGCCGGCCGCGTACCCGTTAACGCGGCAGAAAAAGTAAATCTTACTAAAAATTTAACGTGTCTTGTGGGGGGGTACAGACGTGGTATAATATAAAACAATATAACTAATATATTAAAAATATTTCTGAAAAGAAATATTTGATGGCGTAAGGAGAATAAAAATGAAAACTAAAGTCATAAGCCTGATGCTGGTGCTGAGCTGCGCCGGCGCTTCGGCTGCCACAGCTTTGCCAAACAGCAGCGGGGATCTGCGCGCTTTGGAAGAAAACAGGGCGGACGGGGATAAAACGGCTGTTCTGACAAAAGAAGAAACAAACACTGATGTGAGCGGCAGCAGAAAGTTTTATCTGCAGAATTTTGTCTTTACCAGTGAAGATGCTATCCAGCAGGACGTATTGGCTGCGCTGGTAGAAAGCTATTGCGGACGTGAAGTCGATTTTAATGAACTGCAGCAGGCGGTCAATAAGTTGACTGCGTATCTGCGCGGACAGGGTTATGCGGTTGCTACTGCTTTTTTGCCGCAGCAGGAAATCACTGACGGTATCATTGAAGTCAAAATAGTCTTAGGGCGGTTAAGCAATGTACAGGTCAATAATACTTCGGCTTTGGCGGAAGGCCAGGCAGAAAAAGCCGCAGGGATTCTGCAAAAGGGAGAGCTGCTGCGTACAGACCGGCTGGAAACAGTTTTGAATAATATCAACGATCTGGCCGGCGTTACAGCCGTAGGTGTTTTGCGGGCAGGGCAGGCCAACGGTACCAGCGATTTTGTGATCGATCTTCGGGCCGATAAACCGCAGCAGACGATTTTATACACTGATAATTATGGCAATAAATACAGCGGCAGATACAGATATGGCTTTCAGACAACGATCAACAATCCCGGCAGGATCGGCGATAAATTTTTTCTGGGCGGGATGCTTTCAAATGATAATCTGCATAACTATAATTTGGGCTACGAAATGCCAGTCGGCAGCCGTGGGACAAAACTGGGCGTCAGCTATAGCCTGATGGATTATACGCTGAGCGGCTTTTATAATATCCTTGACGCGGTCGGCCGGGCTAAAACTTTCAGCATTTACGGCAGTACGCCGCTGATAAATACTGCTTCTGATCACCTGGCGGCAGTTTATGGCTACGATAACCGCCAGCTGAAAGATGAGCTGCGCACCTTTGGCATCGATACAAAAAAACACAGTAATGCACTGTATGCCGGCATAGCGGGCAATATTAAAGGTGCCGGCAGTTATACTGGCTACAGCGCTTTATATTATGCGGGACGGCTAAGTTATGACGACGCCAGCAGCTACACAGAAGGCAGCTATCACAAATTCAATACTGACGTCAATCATATCCGCAGATTAGGCAATGTTTTGAATCTGCATGTAAATTTCCACAGTCAGCTGGCCAGCAAAGATCTGGATGGCAGCGAACAGTTTGTTCTAGGCGGCGCTAACGGTGTGCGGGCTTATCCGCAGGGTGAAGCCAGCGGCGACAGCGGCTACCAGGCTACGGCAGAACTGCGCTATGCTACACCCGTACCTGATCTGACTCTGGCAGCTTATGTGGATTGGGGCGAAGTCGAGCTGTCTAAAAGTTATGGTCAGCACCGCGGTCTGGCCGGTTGGGGACTGGGCCTGCAGTACGCCAAGGCTGACGATTACTATCTGCGGCTTGACTATGCGCGCAATCTGGGCAGTGAAGAGTTTACCAGTGAAGAAAGCGATAAAAACGGCAGGCTGTGGTTTTTGGCCTACAAACTGTTTTAATATCGGTCAAGGATAAGGAGCTGTGTGAAGATGAAAAATGAGAAAATGCTTTTATATAAAAAGATCATGGTCACGGTTGTAAGCAGCGGCATGCTGCTTTTGCCAAACTGGGGCTATGCCCTGCCGCAGGGCGGCCAGGTCGTGGGCGGCAGTGGCAGTATCGGCTCTCCTGGCGGCGGTGCAATGGAGATTACCGGCACCGGCGGCAATCTGGCTATAGACTGGGACAGCTTTAATATAGCCCAGGGAGAAACAGTAAATTTTAAAAATATGCAGGCCGTTTTAAATTATGTGACGGGCAGCCAGCGCAGCGAGATTTTCGGTAGGCTGGATGGCAGCGGCGTGCATGTCTTCCTGCTCAATCCCAACGGGATCTTGTTTGGTGCAGCGGCAGAGGTCAATGTAGGCAGCCTGACAGCATCGACAAGAAGTCTGCCGGAAGAGGCCCGTAAAGGCTTTAACGGGACTTTGGGAAATTTGGATGCTGAGGGTATTGCCAAAATCCAGGCCGATATTGTTAATTTAGGAACGATCGCTGCCGACGCCATAAATTTTGAAGGTAATAATATCTCGATCATCAAGGCTGATACGCTGCAGATACAAGGCGGCGACCTGAGTAAAGTCAGCTTAAAGGCCAAGGACAATATCAACATCGGCTACGAGGTGACGGATAAGACTACCATTGATGTAGGCGATGGCAGCGGGGGGCATACTGTCAGCGATTACAGCAAGGGCAGCGGCACGAAAGCCAGCAGCTTGGGTATTGTCACAGCGGCCTTAGACGGCAGTGAAAAAAATATTACTGATTGTATGCTGGTACATGACGTATATGAGCTGCAGGCGATCAATAATAATTATGAAACCGAAAAAAACAGTGCAAATTTTGACTATAGGTATGTCAATGGCGATTATATGCTGGCTAACGAAATAGATGCTTCTGTTACCAGCGGCTGGAACAGCGGTCAGGGATTTGCGTGCCTTGGCGCTTTAAAACAGCTGCCCATGGGAACCCCAAGTGGATTTCAAGGCGGGTTCACCGGCAGTTTGGACGGTATGGGGTATACTATCAGTGATTTAACGATCGAGCGCAGCGGAGAATCGTATGTTGGTTTATTTGGCTGCCTGACGGAAAGCGCGCGTGTAACGAATTTGACACTTTCCGGAAGTATCAGCGGACAAAGCAGCGTCGGCGGCATAGCAGGAAAAAACCTGGGGCTGATCCGTAATGTTGCCAATAAAGCCGCTGTCAAAGGTAATTCTTCGGTAGGTGGTATCACCAGCACTAATTATGGTACGGTGGAATTTGTCAGTAACAGCGGCAGTATCACGGCAACAGATGGCGGTAGTGTTGGCGGCATTGCCGGCAGTAATGGTGACGGGAACAAAACTGGTATTATAAAGTACGCTGAAAACACTGGTGCTGTTATTGGCTGGGGAAATCTCGGCGGCATCGCCGGTGTCAACAATAGTAAGGGGACTATTGAAAACGCTGTTAATCAAGGCTCTGTTAGAAGCGATGCGGACAGTTCCTGTTTTGGGGGGATCAGCGGGATCAATAAAGGGACAATAAAAGATGTGGTCAACGAAGGCGACGTTAAGGTATATAAAGAGGGAACAATGGGTGGCAATTCGGTAGGCGGTATCAGCGGCAATAACATAGATAAGGGAACTATCGAAAATGCTGTTAATAAAGGCGCTATCCTTGGCGGCGTAGCTGTAGGCGGGATCGTTGGGGAAAATTCCGGCAGTATCAGGAACACTGAGAACAGCGGTAATATTATCGGTGTTATTTCTGCTGCCGGAGGGATCGTAGGCAGAAACGCGAATGGAAATGGATCGGTCATCGAGGCCTTTAACAGCGGTGATGTGAGCGGCAATGGTTATATAGGCGGTATCGTTGGTAACAATAAAGGCGGTTTGATTGAAGCTGCAGCGAATGAAGGCAATATTTCTGCAGATCAGCAGCTCGCTGGCGGTATTGCCGGTTATAATACCAATGGCGGGAAAATAGTAAATGCTTCTAACAAAGGTATTATCACCAGCGGTAATTCTAAAGGGGATAGTTTTGCCGGCGGTATCTGTGGTTTTAATTCCGGCGGCAGTATTGCAAACAGCTATAATACAGGTAACGTAGCTGCTGATGGAAATTATGTCGGCGGGGTCTGCGGCGCTAATGCCAATGCGCTGGTTGACGGTGTGTACAATACCGGCGCTGTCGAGGGCGCAGATAATGTGGGCGGTGTTGCCGGTTATGACGGCAATGATGAAGAGCTAGACTATGCCAGTATCAAAAATGCTTATAATACCGGCAGTGTCAGCGGTAATAAAAATATCGGCGGTATTTTAGGGCTGGGAGAATATGGCAGAGTTGCTAATGTTTATAATTTAGGCAGTGTCAGCGGCAGTGCTGACGTAGATGCAATTATGGGCGCGTCCGATACAGAAGCAGTTTCTGCCGTCCGGAATGCCTATTTCCTCACCGATAGCGGTTACCAAAAATACGGTGAAGGAACAGTATATGCTACGACAGCAGAGTTCAATCAGGCTTTCGCAGATGGGCTGGGAGAAGAAGATAAAAAAGTCTGGCAGACCGATCAAAAACAGACGGCACCGTATCTGAAGCCGTTTCTGCAGGAAATCAGCGGTGATGTGGGCAGGCTGGAAGCTGCAGCTGGCAGTGATTTTAAGGCCGCGCTGCTTGCCAAACTGCAGGAGTTGGGTATAAATGTAGACCCTGATAAAATCCTGGGATTAGATGGTTTGGCAGCCGGTGAATATGATTTGGGCGAGCTGCTGTATTCTACGCAGGACGGCTATGCTCTGCAGCTGACAGGCACATTGGTGGTAAAATCCGGTACTCAGCCGGAACCTAAACCAGAGGCTCCCGCTACAGATGACAAATATACGGCCACATTGACCAGCCTTCAGAAAAAAGTTGTGCAGGCGTGGGAACAGAGCCTGGTCAATGACAGGGATTGGCATATTGAAGAAAATCGCAGAATACAGCTGGATAATAATTCAGTAAAAATCGAGCCAGTGCTTTTTGATGAAGTGAATCTGCAGGATGAAGAAACGCCGGCAGAGTAAAAAAATACAAAGGACAAGCAGTTTAACTGCTTGTCCTTTGTGTTTTAAAGAGGGTAAAAGTTTCTGCAGCAAGTATAGCCGCTGTTTTATCTGGCCATCCGGTAAATATTTTCCATATCGGCAGCGTTCAGGGTGACGAAGCCGCCGATCGTTCTTCTGCCCATAAAGCTGCATTTGTGTGCCAGCTCTTTGATTTGGGTGTCGGTGAGTTCGATTTCCATGTCGCTGATCGAGGTAGGCATACCAATGGAACGGAAAAAGTCTTCCATGGCGGCGATTCCTTCAAGCGCTGTTTTTTCGTCATTGCCGAAGCTGTAGGGAACATTCAGTACGTTAACTGCCAGTTGTGCGAAACGGCAGGGGTTTTGTTTGAGCACATAGCGGGCCCAGCTGCCCCAGATCGCTGCAAGGCCTGCGCCGTGAGCAATATCGAACATACCGCCCAATTCATGCTCCAGCTGGTGGGAAGCCCAGTCGCCCTGACTGCGGTCGCCGGTGATGTCATTATGGGAAAGCGTGCCTGCCCACATGATCTCGGCGCGGACGTCATAGTCGGCAGGCTTCTGTAAAGCCAGTCGGGCATTACGCATGACGTTGCGCAGCAGAGCTTCGGCCATGCCGTCAGTGAGGGCCAGGGAGGTGACGCCGGGTTTGGTAAAGTAACGTTCTAAAGTATGGACGATGATGTCAGTACAGCCGCTGGCTGTTTGGTAGGGCGGCAGAGTGCAGGTCAGCTCGGGATTTAAAATGGCAAATTTACAGTAGGCATATGGCGACTGCAGTCCGCGTTTCAGCCAGCCGTCTTCATTGGTAATGACTGACGCATTGCTCATTTCACTGCCGGCCGCGGCAATAGTAAGGACGGCACCGATAGGGGCGCAGGCCTGCGGCGCTTTGCCGCTGTAGTAGTCCCAGACGTCGCCGGGATTGGTAATCCCATAACCAATGGCTTTGGCACTGTCGATGACGCTGCCGCCGCCTACAGCGAGAATAAAATCAACTTTTTCCCGCCTGCAGATTTCAATACCTTCATAAACCTTGCTTAAACGAGGATTGGGCACAACGCCGCCCAGGGTCACATAGTGCAGTCCTGCTTCCTGCAGTGCGCCGCAGACACGATCAAGCAGACCGGATTTTTTGGCACTGCTGCCTCCGAAGTGTACCAGGACCTTGCTTGCTCCTTGTGTTTTGCAGAGTTCACCAACCTCGGCTTCGGTATTTTTACCGAAAAGTATTTTTGTAGGTGCGTAATATTTAAACTGTTCCATAATAACAGCTCCTTTGCTGCGGCAAATGCTGCCGCTGTAAAATCTTCTTAAACCTATCGTATCGCAAAACAGGCAGTTTGTAAAATGCAGAAGTTTCATAAAATTATCGGCAGGAGAAATATTTTGTGATTTCTTGGTGAACAATTTGCAAAAGAGCAAGAGTTTTGTTTGTTGATGTCGAATTGAAACGATAAATCTGAAATGATTAAGGCAGAGGAGGTAATATTATGCAGGGGAAAAAATGGATCGCCGCGGCACTGGTCTGCGGATTTTTACTGGGACAGGGAACGGCTCCGGCGCAGGCCGGTATTTTGGGTACCGTAGTTAAAGGCGGCGCTGTATCGTTATTGGTCAGCCAGTTTGCCGACCAGCTGAACAGCGCTATCAATACTTTGACGGCAAAATATCCTATCTCCAGCGATTACGCTACCAAGGTAGTGCCGATCATTACCGTGGGTGACGGAAGTTATGCCGGCGCTGCTCAGGTATCGGGACCGAAGGAGCAGGTAGATAAATGTCAGGCTGCTTTGCAGCTGGAGGCTTCCTTCTTTAAAAGCTTCCGTGCGAAAGCGCTGATCCCGGTCGATAAGGTCGCTATCAGCGGTATCAACCGCGTGCAGGGTGTGGGCGTATCGGCCCAGATTGATGTAAAGATCTAACAGCTTAAAACAATTTAAAAAGTGTAAGTCCGCAGGCTGATGTATGTCAGCCTGCGGACTTTTTTTATTTTCACGGGTATTTTAAGGGTCATGCTTTAACAAACCTTTAAATAAAGGCGAAATTCTTTACAAGAACTTAAAGCCTTCTTAATTCAAAGCAAAGAAAGCTTTGTTATGATGACAGTGTTTCCAGATGCAAGCAAAATTTCAGTACTTGTGAAAAAGGAGAGAAGGAAATGAAATCAAGAAAATTATTCAAGGTCTGCGCCCTGCTGATGCTGGCAGTAATGAGCTGTTTGCTGTTCAGCGGCTGCGGCGGTCAGTCTGAGCAAAAGAAATTTGTGATCACTTATCTGCCGAATGAATCGACAGATAAAAATGCCGATGCCAGAAAAGGTATGGCGGGCGATTTGAGCAAGGTTTTGGGAATGGAGGTCACAGAGCTGGTATCTAACGATTATAATGCGGTGATTGAGGCTATGCGTACCGGTAAAGCCGATATGGCTTATTTTGGACCGTTAAGCTTCTGCCTGGCTTATGAACGTGCAGGTGCAGAACCGATCGGGATGATTGCCAAGGATAAAGATAAAAAGAACGCGACTTATAAGTCTGTTCTGGTTACGAGCAGCAAGAATACTGATATCAATAGTATCCAGGATATCAAAGGGAAAACGATGGCGTTCGTTGACCCGAATTCCACTTCCGGCAATCTGATCCCTTCAGCGGCGATTATGAAAGCATTTCCCGGTGAGAAGCTTTCGATGGATGATCTGCATACTAATGGCAAATTTTTCCAGGCAGTCAGCTTTTCCGGCAAGCATCAAGCAGGTCTGGCGGCTGTAGTCAAGGGTGATGTGCAGGTAGCTCCTATCTCTGATGCAATCCTGGCGGCTGAGATCAATGCGGGACGTGTCAGCAAAGATGACGTTAAAATTATTTTCGCTTCTGATCCGATCCCGTCCGAACCGATGGCTCTGCGCAGGGATCTGCCGGCAGAAGTGAAGGAAAAGGTAAAAAACTTTATCCTGAGCTATGACAATGCCGCTTACTACAAAGGGGTAATGGGTGCAGAGGATAAGCGTTTCGTAGAATGCAGTATTGAAGATTACAAAGGTATCATTGATCTGAACAAAGCCCTGAGCAGCAGTAAATAAGTTGGAGCAGAGGCCGGCGCTGTCCGGCCTTTTTTATAGGAGGAAGCATGAGCACGGTTTTAAAAATGGAGCATATCGAGAAAGTTTATGGCAATCAGGTCCGCGCTTTGCATGATATCAGTCTGGAGGTCAGCGCCGGAGAATTTGTCGCTGTTATCGGTCCTTCCGGATCGGGCAAGTCCACCCTGATGAGAACGGTTAATCAGCTGGTAGTCCCCAGCGGAGGTCATGTATACATCGACGGCGAGGAAGTTACCGGTGCGTCCGGCAAAAAGCTGCGGCTGTTGCGGCGTAAAGTCGGGATGATCTTTCAGCATTATAATCTTGTGCAGCGGCTGTCGGTAATGCAGAACGTGCTGCATGGGCGCTTGGGTTATATGTCGGCGTTGGACGGGATGCTTGGTAATTATACGGAAGAGGACAAACGTAAGGCGATTGACTTGCTGCAGGAAATCGAGATGGGCGATCGTTTATATAACCGTGCCAGTGATCTTTCGGGCGGTCAGAAACAGCGCGTAGGTATTGCCAGGGCGATTATGCAGGAACCGAAGCTGCTTCTTTGTGACGAACCGATCGCTTCACTGGACCCTAATGCGTCTAAAATCATTATGGATCTGATCTATCAGATGACGCAGCGCCGTAATATTGCCTGTATCGTCAATCTGCATCAGCTGGATGTGGCCATGCGTTATGCTACGCGCATCATCGGTCTGGCAAAAGGAGAAATGATTTTTGACGGAACCCCGCAGCAGCTGAATAATGCAGTGATAGAGAAAATTTATAATACTTCGATGGAAAATCTGATCATTAAGCAGGGTGAAAATTATGCCTGAAAAAATAAGTATAATGAATCCCCGTGAAAAACAGGTTTATACCTGGTTTTTAGTGGTCGTGCTGGTTTTGTTCTGCCTGGCGACTTATATTTCCCGTTTTAATCCGCTGGAGGTGCTTTGGGAACAGGGAGAATTCTGGAAATTTCTGTTTCAGGATTTCCTGCCGCCACGCTTCAATGCTTCGCCGGTAGTAGTAGAATCGATTCTGGTAACTTTTGCGTTGGCGGTTTCGTCCAGCTTCGTTGCGGCAGTGTTTGCTTTTCTTTTCGCTGTGTTCGGCAGCACTTCTTTATCACCATGGAAGGGACTGGCCAGAACGATCCGGGGGTTTGCCACTTTTCTGAGGAATATCCCGACACTGGTCTGGGCTTTTATTCTTTTTTCGTCACTGGGTATTGGTACCGGGGTTGGTTTTATTGCTTTGCTGATTTCGACCTTTGCTTTTATGACAAGAGCGTTTATTGAAGTGATCGACGAGGTATCCTGTGATGCAATGGAAGGGCTGACGGCCTGCGGCGGTACGTTTTGGCAGAAGGTCTGTCAGGGTATCGTACCGACCTGCCTGACACAGTTTATCGCCTGGTTCCTGTACTGCATCGAACTTAATATACGCGCGTCGACTATTGTGGGAATGGTAGGCGGCGGGGGGATCGGGCTGGTGCTGTTTTCCTATATCAAGTCGTTTAATTATGCCGGCGCGGCAGGAATTATTCTGGTTATTGCGGCGATGGTCATTATGGTGGAATTTTTAACTAATTATCTGCGAAGAAAGGTGTTGACATAAAATGGAGCAGACTTTTGTACAGGCGAGGGTGCAGTGTCTTGAGTTCAGTAACGGCAGGATCCGTGTTGCCCGCAGCGGGCAGGATAGTGAGCTGCGCTGGTTTTTAGCAGCTGTAACAGTCGTTTCGATAGTGGCGTTATATTATCTGCAGTTGGATTGGCTGAAGCTTATTTCCAGGCTGCCTGACCTGGGGAAGACCTTTGGTTTGCTGGCGCTGCTGGATTTTCACGATTTTGGGCTGACGCTGGAGGCCTTTTCCCAGACAGTGGCAATAACTGTGCTGGCAACTATTTACAGCGTTCTGCTGGGATTGGTATTAGCTGCCTTTGGTGCCCGTAACCTGATGAAAAATAAATTTGTGACGTATGCTCTGAGCGCGTTCTTTACGTTTCTGCGTGCCGTACCGACACCGGTTTGGGTATTGCTGGCGCTGGTCTGTCTGGGGTTGGGGCCTGCTGCGGGCATCGTAGGACTGTGTGTGCATGCCACAGCTTTTTTTGCCAGGGCTTTTACGCAAAGCTTTGAAGATGTGCCTGAGGAAGTGATCGAGGCGCTTGAGGCAACAGGAGCCAGTAAGCTGCATATTTTTTTGTCGGCGATACTGCCTGCGGCAGCTTCGCAGATCATGGCCTGGACTGGTCTGCGTTTTGAAATAAATTTTTCTGAATCAGCGATCCTGGGGATGATCGGTGCCGGCGGAATCGGCTTTGCGATTGCGAATAATATCCAGGGCTATCAGTTTGGAGCCGCAGGGCTGGCGATCGTACTGGTTTTTGTATTTGCCTATTGCGTGGAGCTGGTTTTTACAACAATCAAGAAAAACTATATCTGACAGATAAAGGGTGATGTTATGGAGAAAAAAGAGTTGTTCCGTATTATGGCGGCCACCGATGGCAGTATGCTGCGTGAGCTGGCTCAGCCGCTGGCTGAAAAATATGGTGTCAGCGTTGTGAAGGCGCCTGCTAAAACACTGGCGATGATCAAGCTGCGTGAGCCGGTAAAAAACAGTCTGTTTTATCTGGGTGAGGCGTTGGTGTGCGATACAGTTGTGGAACTGGGCGGCACTAAAGGGACAGCTGTTGTGCTGGGTGATGATTTTGACAAAGTCAGCTCCATGGCGGTGATCGATGCTGCTTTTAACAGGCAGGTCAGCGAACTGGATGAACTGAAGAGCGGACGCAAAGTACCTCATCATGTAGAAAACTACGACTGTATGCTTCGCACTTTCGGCTACTCCAAAGAGGATATCGAAAAACTGATTATG
>ERZ860059.773-NODE-773-length-17044-cov-5.397669_pt1 | contig 17044 bp, 14 predicted proteins | sample MGYA00510113_ERZ860059 | MGnify/ENA primary metagenome ERZ860059 (study PRJEB30046, sample SAMN00715190) | human gut metagenome | study: EMG produced TPA metagenomics assembly of the A metagenome-wide association study of gut microbiota in type 2...
TCAGTAGTAATCCATTAATGAAGATAATGCAGAAAAACCATAAACCATATACGGCTCACTGCCGCTCTCCATTTGTAGATGTGTAGAAGTAACAATCCATTAATGGACAATAGGGCATGTAAAGGGCAGATTTCCCGTATATTCGCCTCCTTATTCCCGAATTATGGACGTAAGTCATATGATTATGGAGAGATATCCACCCTTTTATGGGGAGAGCAGCCGGCAAACACCTGATGGAAATGCCTCGTAAATCACAGGAGAATAGCCATACAATGGGCTAATACACAATAATTATTGGATAAATGTGGTCCGCTCCTGCGGACAGCAAGTTGTGTTTTCGTTTAACGAAAACAGGACGGTTTAACGGAGAATACACCGATAAACCGTTACTTATTTCAAGCTCCAGCGTCGCTTTTTACATATCTAACTATAATTCATTTGAAATCACAAAACAGATTGAACCGAATGTGGTTAGTTTGTCTGTTTATTTCATGTCCGAATCATTAGTATGCTATGTTGCAAAGTTCGTATTCATTATGAAAAAATCCGCTTACGAGAACAAGATATTCAGGTAATTTGCCATCCTTTCCCCAAAGAAGTTCGATGTTAAAAAGTTCAGAAAGCGTTTTGGCTATGTCAAATCCGAAGGCTTCGAGTGACGGACGCACTTTTTCCGGGTGTCGGCATGGTGTGCCGCAGTTACGCGTACACTCGTTATCTGAGCAGTGAAGACATTTACCTATATAGGCAAATGAACGCCCTCCATATTTCCGTTCCATATCCAATAATTCGCTCTCGATTCGTATCCGTTCCGGTAAAATGAGTTTTTGTGTATATTCAATCGGAATATCTTTGTCTTCAGGGATTATCTTCGTTGCCATAAGATGTGCATACTTGTATTGTCGGAGAAACGATTCCGTATCAAAATCAAATGGAGGACACCCCCAACTTTTACCGTAATTGGTACATTGTTTGCAAAGTTCAAGAAAATGTGGTTCGTCACGGAATTCGGCGATGTATCCTTCAACAGTGATGTCTGAAGTAAAATTTTCTACAGTGTATATACTCATTGTTTCAAAATCATTGTACCGCATAAGGAGTCGAAACGGATGTTTTCATTTTGGAAAAGTCTGTCAATGTATCCGCTTTTCTGCATTTCAGACGCGGTCAAGCAACTTAAATTCGGGGTATCTAACAATGCTATCGAATCGCACATGGACAACGCGATGTCAAGTTCATGTGTCGAGAACATGATACATTTTTTCTCGTCGTGGACAAGCCTACGAAGCAACGCCACAAGTTCGTAGCGATTAGGCATGTCAAGAAAGGAAGTCGGTTCATCAAGGAGAATGATAGGAGTATCCTGTGCCAATGCACGAGCAATCATCACACGCTGGCATTCGCCATCCGACATTTTATCCATCGTGCGGTTTGCATAAGCCTCCATTCCCACCGAAATGAGCGATTGCATGACTATCTCCTTATCTGTTTCTTGCATCCTACCTATCCAGTTGGTATAAGGAGCACGGCCTATGGCTACGACATCCTTGCACCGCAGGTTGGCGATGCGCGTGCGCTCGGTCGTGACGACAGCCAGCGTTTTTGCCATATCTTCGGTTTTCATGCAGGCGATGTCGTGCCCGTCGAGAATGATTTTTCCGGAATAACACCGGTTCAGACCGGCTATGGCGCGGAGCAACGTCGATTTTCCTGTCCCGTTTCTTCCGATAAGGGCTGTCAGTTGACCTTTTTTTATCGTGGCATTTACCTCGTGGAGCAACGAGTTTTCTTTGTAACCTATGGAAAAATGCTGTAATTCTATCATGCGGTGATGGATTTGTTGCGTAAAACCACCCATACGACGATTGGGATTCCCAATAGAGCTGTAATGGCGTTGATCGGCAAGGTGAATATTTTAGAAATGATGTCGCAAAGAAGCAATATCGATGCTCCCGAAAGAATTGTTCCGGGCAGAAGGACATGATGATCGCTATTTTGGAAAAGCATTCTTGTGACATGAGGCATAGCGAGACCTATGAAACCTATCGGACCGCAAAAAGCGGTTATCGTTCCGGCGAGCAGCGTTGTCGAGAGAAACAACAGGCTGCGTGAACGCCGAATATTCAGTCCCATTGTTACGGCATATTCCTCTCCGAACAGCAGGAGGTTAAGCGGTTTGATGGTCAGTACAGCCAACAGCAGTCCGGCAAACACCGATGGAACAAGAATCAGAAGTTGTCCGGAGGTGACGTCACCCAAAGCCCCCATCGTCCAAATGACAAAGGCTTTCAGCGATTCCTCTTTGCTGAGGTACTGCAATATCTGCACGACAGCACCTACGCCCGATGAGAACATCATGCCCAGAATCAGGATTACCATGATGTCTTTTATTCGCTGTCCGACGGCAGTTATCACGAGCAACACGACAGCCGCACCCACCCACGCTGCTCCGGCAATGCCTATTGATGAACCGATCCCGGCAAGTACCACAAGTGCCACACCGAGACTTGCACCGGAACTGATGCCAAGGACATAGGGACCGGCAAGAGGATTACGGAAGAGGGTCTGCATCTGAAGACCGCTGACCGATAAGGCAGCCCCGGCCAACAGTGCCACTATAGCTTTTATGAGGCGTATGTTGAGTACGATTTTTTCCGTGGCACGGGAACAATTTCCCCCGGTCAGTGCTGCCCATACATCGCGGATCGGAATGTTGACAGCTCCCACGGCCAAGTCCAGTAAAAAAAGACCGACCGTGAGCGTAATCAATATGGAGAATAATATAGTCGAACGGGAACGCATCTATTTCAGTTGCTTGTAATACACACACTCTTCCTGCACCAGTTCAGGATGGAATATCTTCACGAGGTCGCGGAGCACGATGTCAGGATTCACGACGGCAGACTCGTAATAGTCGTTACCCCCGGCTGTGTTGGTACGGGCGTTGTTGTTATACACCTCTCCATTTTTGAAACATCGGGTATCGGTGAATTTCGGACATGATGCCTTCAAGTCGTCAAGGGAGTTCGCCATTCCCACGTTCAACCACATGTCCGCATCCGACGCGAGCAGATATGCTTCTTCTAAGTCAATGGGGATAGAAGCGTTTCCCGTGTTCTTCTGGTAGATATAGCGGCCTCCCGCATCAGTAATCAAGCGGGCTACATAACTTTGGGTTGAAGGCATGAACCACGAGTCGCCATAGGGAACATTAAGCATAACCGAAGGAGTGCCGAGGGTACTGTCGGCCACTTTCTTTTTCAAGGCGTTGTATCTGACCGGGATTGCGGCAAAGGCTTTTTCACCCTTCTCACGTTTTCCTGTGACTTCTGAAAGCACTACCATCCATTCGGCCTTGCCGAGAGGCGACTCTTCAAGATAATCGCCGACATACATGAACGGTATGTCGAGTTCTTCGAGTTTGCTTTCCATTGCGCTTGCGCCGTTCACCCCATAGAGCAGAACGAGGTCGGGATCGAGCGAGAGCAGCAACTCGTAGTTGATGTTCCCTTCATAGCCGACATCGCCAATACTGTCGCGGCGGGCTTGGATGTCTGGGTTGGAAATGTAGTCGATTCCCGAAACGCCGGTTATACACCGGACTTCACCGATTGCGTCAAGCATGGCGATATGAGTGGAAGACATCGCCACGATACGTTTGGCGTCTCCTTTGAGTACCTGTCCTGCAAACCCTTCGGGAACCTCTTCACCGTTGCGGACGATAAACAGCCATGTGGTTACACTGTCCGCTCCCTGCCAGGGATTCCTGACGGTTATCAGTACGCTTTCCTTCCCGCCCGCCCCTTTGATGTCGAAGCCGGAGGCATATTCGGGAGCATAAAGCAGCAGGTTGAAATCATTGATTTTTGAGCTTTTGTTGTGGCAGCCTGTAAATGCCAGAGAAAGCAACAAAATCAGGCTTAAATTCTTTAATGCGTTCATATTGATGCAGATTATCGTTTACTATTTTTGTTTTTTCCGAACTTGGGTGTTATGCCGATGAATATCTCGAAATTGATGCCCGGCATGGGACGGGACAATACGGAAAGGTATTCTTCATCGAACAGGTTGTTGATGCTGCCCTTTAGCGACAGATCGGCCCATCGGAAAGAGAGCTGTTTTTCCAGTGTCACGTTATTCATGAAGTAAGGGGGCAGATAGCCCGTCAGGGTATAGTCATTACTCGACATGGTATAACGCTGGCTGTAATAACACCATTTGTAAAGCAGGCTCCATGTCCGCCATGACAGACGTCCGGTCACCGTTGCGGAAAACTCCGGCACGTATGGCAACTGTTTGCCGACGGATTGGTCTGCCGGACTCATCGGTTCGCTCTCGTTGATCGAGGGAGTCCACGAGAAAGTTCCGTTCATATCCAGTTTCCAGTCCTTTCCGAGCATTATATCAAGGTGGGCGTTGGTCTCTGCCCCGTAAGCATGTACCTTTTTGAGGTTTCTGGGGGAGAAGAATCCCTTGGTTGTGGGTAGCCAGATGATCCAGTCGTCGATGTGCGAATCGAACCAGTTGATACCACCGCTCAAAGCATATACATTTTCTTTCCCCACCGAGAACGACAACCCCACGTCGTATGTGAAGCCGTGCTCGCTTTTCAGGTCGGGATTACCGCCCGGCAGAAAATAGAGGTCGTTCAGCGTGGGAAAACGGTAGTTCCGGGAGATGGATGCTTTCGCCACGATATTGCCTTTTTTCGACAGTACCCCGTCGATGAAGAAAGCCGGGATAACCGGGGCCCATTCCGTACCGAACATATCCTCGCGAAGGACAAGCGAGGCGGCAAAACGATCGACAGGCCGCCATTTCGCAGAAACGGAACCGGAAAACTCGACACGTCCCTTGTCATACCCGACAACAGCCTTGTTACCTTCCTGCGAGATGATATTTTTGTCCGCGCTTTCCACCAAATGCTGGTGTACGGAAACACCGGCCGTGAACAGCCATTTCTCTGAAGGAGCATAATCCCCGTCCGCACTTCCGTAGAACGTGTTAATCTTACTGCGTGAGCGGGTCATCGAAGCCATTTCGCCGTTTCCCTTGTCCCGCTTGTAATCATAGGCCATCCATGTGTGTATATAGCCGCCTTTTACACCGACCTTCCATTTCTCCCGCACGCGATCCCACGAGAGGACGCCGCGAAACGTCTGCTCCCTTTGGCGGTTCTCGAAGTCCATGTCGTTCCCGTAATCCGTGCTGAGCATCGCCAGTTCCCGGTTGGAATTGATATACCAGGCGTTTAGCCCGAACTTGTCGCCTTCGCCCGTGTTATAATAAATTTCCTGCAAGACGTGCAGATCCTTATAAGCCCCGCTGCGGTTGCGTTCCGTCGGGTAATAGGAACCGATGATGTTCTTGTCCTCGTCATAGATGTTTTCCTTCTTGTCCCGGTTTCGGTATTTGTAGTCGTTGGGGGAAGAGGAATACACCACACGGGTGGAGGACTGCCAGTGTTTGTCACCGTAGGTCAGGCGGAGAAACTCGTCGAACGTGCTGAACGACCCCACTCCCTGCACGTACTGCAACCCGAACCCTTCATGGTTGGCCGGAGAAGTGGAGAGCCTGACCAGACCACCCAAGCCGCCGCCCGTTTCGTTTACCGATGACGTTCCGTGCAGCAGCGAGGCATCATCGATAAAGTAAGAAGGGATGGTGGAAAAATCCGTCATGCCCAGCATCGGGTTGTTAATGCGCATACCATTCCACGTCACTTGGGTATGCGAGGGAGAGGTACCCCGGAAAGCCACGGTGGATAACGTGGCGCGTCCGTAGTTCTTGACAAAAACGGATGAGTTGAATGTCAGCACATCGGCCATAGACAAGGCGATGTTCTCTTTCATGGCGATGGAATCGAAACGGGTTCGTTGCACGCCTATATCCTTCATAGGTCGTTTGCCCACCACCGTAACCTCCGGAATACGTAGTACCCTTTTGGTAATGCTGACGGAATTTTTCTGCTGGGCGGCAAGCAGAAAGGGCAGGCTTACCCCCACGAACAATAGAATAAGATGTCTTTTCATTTTTGTCCTCCTTCCTCGTTATTTCCAGCAGAAAGCTCCCGGAATGATTCCCACGTAAAATTCATCGATCAGCTTGCCTTGCGGCGAATAGCGATACACGATACCTTGTTGCTGGTAATCAATAGCGTCGGCCACATATACCTCCCCGTTGTTGGGATTGACCGTAAGGCCGTAGTATTTGGTGTCCCGAAACTCCAGAAAAGGCCGGACGGGAACACGGTCGGCTTCCACCGGCATTCGCCAAATATCGTTGTTGATCCAGTAAAGTGTATCCCGTGTACCGTTGAGCTGGACTTCCGAAGGCCAGTCGCCCAGCTTAAACTTGAACTGTTTCTCTACGGTGAAAGTCTCGGCGTCTATACGATAGAGAGACGGTGCCTCGTAACCGTATGGGCTGCCCTCGTAACCGCCATCCGTGATGGTCCACATCTTGTTGTATTTGTCCATGACCAGCGAAGTAGGTTGTATGCCGATGGTCAGTTCGTCCACGACCTTGTCCGTCTCCGTGTCGATTTTCAGGATGCGGTTCTGGTACGACCAGCAGTTCACATAGACGTACTTGCCGTATTGTACCATTTGTTCGGTGGAACCCGATTCCATGTCCATGTCTGGACATTCGATATAGCCGGTAATCTCGTATGTCTTGGGGTTGATGATGAAGATACGGTAGTCCCATATCTGCGTCACATAGGCTTTCTCATCCGACAGAAAATGGATATACCGGGGTGAGGTGAAACCTGTGATACGGCCCACTTCCTTGAAAGTATTGATGTCGATGGCGAAAATCACATGCGAGTTGTTCACCACGATCCAGCCTATACCGTCCCGGATAACCATAGACTGGGCCACATCGCCCAACTTGAACCCGTTGGCACGGTAAAACACTTCATTCTCCACTTCGCACGTGGCGGGATCGTAGTAGGAAAGCGTGGCATTGCTGTACTGGAAATTCCCCTCGTTGGTAATGAAAAGACCAGAGGCCGATACAGAGAAATCTTCCATCTCTCCGTAATCCCATTTCATGCAACTGCCGAAAACTGGCAGGCAGAAAAGAAAAAGGCAAATCCGTTGTATTGTTCTGCTCATTGTCATTCGGATAAAAAAGAGTACCCGAATCATTACGGGTACTCTGGTTAAGGTATAAGGTTTAATCCTGCTGCGTATATTGTTTGTCCTTCATATTTTGGAAGGTTGGGTTATACCCACATTTCGTCACGCTCCAACTTTCCCCCGTAATCATTCCGTTTTCTATAAACTTGCCGAAGAAAGTGTAGTCGGTAAATTTCGTCAAACCGTCAAAAACAACCCCATGCAAGGTCTCCAACTTCTCCATGGAAAGTGTTTCCTGAGAAAGAGAAGTCGCACTTTTTATCTGTAGCGTACCATCTATAGTCTGTAATTTATCACAAGTAATGCCTGTTGCTTTATTAACGAACAACCCTTCACCTCCTACGTGAAGCAATTCCGGAATATCCAGCGATTTACTTTGTAAAGATATTGCTAACGAACCCTCTCCCTCTTTATAATATACAGGAGAAGCTGAACAACAAACTTTGGATAGTAAGGGCAAGTTACAACTGGTAAAATTTCCAGATAAATAGAACTGTCCTCCCACTTCTTTCAAGACTGGCATTGTGATTGAAGCAAACATGGGTATTTGGATATATCCATATCCATCTATGATTTCCAAGTCGGGAAATTTGGCATTGCTTCGCATTTGGCCTGTCACATTTAGATTTCCATATACATGTTGAATTGTCGATATGGTATAATCGGTATTGTTGGTGGTTGGCTTACAAGTGAAGTCTTTGATATTCTTGAACGTGATTTCAGGGAACTTATTATTCGTGAGACTGGTGATGACAAAATTTACATTTGACAAATCTTCGGCTGTTTCAATTTTGGAGAGCTGCACCTTGTTTATAATTTCAATCTGGGGCGCTGTTTCTCCGAAGGTTTCAAATCGGGCGTTCGGCAACAGCAGTGTTCCGCTCACATCTTCAAGATAATCCAGCGTGATGCTTCCAAGTGTGGTGATCTTGCTCCAGTCGGGAAGTTGTTTGAGTGCCGTGAAATTCTTTATCTTTATCTGTCCCTTTATCGTTGTCAGTTTGTCCATTCCACCGAAAGCCTGAAGCACGTCATTTCGTTGGGGAACAAAACTACCGGTAGGAGGAGCTTCCATATTGGCTTCCATAATAATACTTCCGTTTACTGTTTCGATTTCCGGAAGGTTGATGGTTTCCAACATCACGGGGACGGTATGGAAATCAAGGCCACCGGTCTCTTTCAGCTTAAGGAAGCTCATGGAAGTCAGCTTGGCAAGATTGTTTACGGACAAGACCCCTCCGACACTTGTCAGTTCCGGTATTTCCAAAGACGCAATCGAACCGGCTGCTGTGTTCTCTTCATTGAGTCCTTGAAGATTCAGATCCTGACCTACAGTAGTCAGAACCGGAAACTCAAAACTCTGTAACGACGACGCATTGAACATCACGCTTCCTTCAATAGTTGCCAGTTTCTCGAATAGGACATACGTCACTTGGTCGTTATATACCGATATGTCTCCGGAGAGCGTTTCCAATGCTTTCATGGAAATCATGTGAAGTTCCGTAGCTTTCGAGGCGACATCGGTCGAACCTACCTGTAAACCTCCGGCAGAAACGATATTATCCAACCCTGTCAAGTCTGCACCGTTGTAACTGTTACGAATGACAATGTTGCCAGTAACCTCTTTCAAAGATGCCAATGCAGATATGTCAGTGATTTTTTCTGCCTCTTCCGCATCAGAGCCGATAATCAGGTTCCCTTTGACAACGGTTGTTTTGGTTGCGGCAAAAGAAGCTACCTCCTCGGTGGTCTTCAACTCCACATCTCCGTCAGATTCTATCTCGCTTTTCACGACCTTATAGGTATATTCGCGGGCATCTCCGTTATAGGATGTCACCCGGAAGGTTCGTTCGTTATCCCAGTCCGTTACCGTTTCAGGATCAGGTATGATTGTTGCAGAAGTTGTGTACTTGAATTCCACTTCGGCGTTGTTCAGCGATACCGTATAGGGAACGGTTATTGTTACTGTATTGTCCGTAATGTCGGCCGTGTACGATTTCCCGTCCACGGTCATCACGACCGATGTGATGAAATTTTCATCTGCATCTTCAGGTATAATTTCATCGTTTTTGTCACACGCTCCCAAAAAGAACAAGGATAGGAGCATGGGAAGAAAATAAATTTTCATACTTGTAATTTTTATTATTTGGTTAGATCCTCAAAAGAAAATACCTCCGTAGAAACTTCGCCCAGCCAGCCGCTTTTGGCCAGAACACCGCATTGTATTTTGATAAAGTCAATATATTGCAGATTGGCTTCCGTTCCATCGGCATGGATGGCATTGGAAATTTTGAAACCGTTCCTTTGTCCGCTTCCATCCACCGTACTGCCGCCTTCTATCTGGTCGTTTCCGAAATTATCCACGTACCCCCAGTCATAACTCTGATTATCCCAATAACCGGTTTGAGAATCTTGGGTGTTGCGGGCGGCCAGACAAGTGCCTGTCAGGGTATAACTGTTTTCCGAAATCCAAGCCGGATAATAATAGTCTTGTGTATGATAAGCGGACAGATAGTCTACCCAGCCGTTTCTACCGTCGGAACTGATCCATTGGACATCCATTTTTTTGCCTTCCGGACGGTAATAGGTCACTTCAAAATTCTGTATTGTTTCTTCCTTGCCTGCTTCAGATCCTTTCAGTTCGTACCACTCGTCATCCGGCAATCCGTTTCCGTTTATATCTTGCATGACCCATACGATACCCGGTTCGGAACTGCCGTCAAAGGCGTTCCCCTGAACACAGAAATCATATTGGTTACCCGAATTGGGAATACTGTGGTCGAAGCCGACGATGATATAACCCCCGAAAGAACCTAAAGAGACGTGCAGTTTGTCTTTCAAACGCTGTGTTGCCCATGCGACAGCCGCTTCAGGGGATGTTTCGTTGCCGGTCATACCGCCTATCGTGCTCGTCTCGTTGATAAATTGGCCGGGAGCTGGGGTATATTCATAGACTTTATTCCAGAGCTTGGAACTTCCCGAAGCCCGGAAGCCGTCTTGTTCCTTTTTGTCCACACAAACGACTTTTACGGTGGCAGTGACAGCCGTTTTCCCTTTGTCGATATTCCTGCTTATTTTTTCCGTCGGTGTGTCTTCCGACACAGTACAGGAGACGGTGTATTCTCCGGGTGCGGACGGCGTGAACTTGAACATGCGTTCCACTTCTCCTTCCATGACCTGACCGTCCACACTCCACTCAAAACGGGGATTGTCGAAATACTCCAACAACGGACGCAGGAAAACAGGACGGTCGGCAAAAGTGTACCTGTCCGTGGATGTTTGCAGGTAAGACGGGGTCGGGAATTTGACAACGTAGGGCATCGTTTCCACGACCTCTACGCTTACGTCTTTCGTTGTTGTCCCATCTATATTGGAAGCGTTGATTGTCACCGTATAAACACCGAGTTCTTTTTCATTGAAAGTATAAGTATTCTCGGTGGAAACGATTTTTCCTTCCCGTACCCATTCGATTTTGAACCCTTCGACATCCGAATGCTGAATATCGGGAGTAAATGTGTAATCGGTATTCCGGACGACTTTTAGCCCCTGCGAAGGTAGTGCCAGTGAGATGACCGGAGGGGTGAGTTCTTTCACTTCTACTTTCAGTTCCTCTTCGGCATAGCCTTCCGCATTGTCTACTCTTAGTTTGACATAAAAATCCCCGCATTCATTCCATGTACGTTGAAGAGACGGACCCGAAGAAACCAGCGTACCGTCTATCGTCCAAGCAAAAAGAGCATCTTCAACATTCTGGTATGTCGGGGCGATAGTCAATTCGTGATCGACCTTGACCGTGTAAATACCGGTCTCGCTGTCAAGTTCTATTATAGGTTGTCCTCCTACTTCTTCGGTAATGACTTCATCCTTGTTGCAGGAGGTGAACAGCATACAGGCAGAAATAATAAAATAGTGAAAACGATGCATGATGTGTGGATTTTAGAAAAATAACAGGGATACCCCCGACAGAAGGGATATCCTTGTATTCTTTTTATTGTATGGTGATATCATCAATACAGATATAAGCCGGAGTATTCAAACCGTATGCTCCCGAATCCGAACCCTCGAAGTTGAATTTCACACTTTGCACCCCTTCGGCATTGATTTCCCAATAATCCCATGTCGTGATAGGATCAACCTGTTGTTGGCCGTTACGATAATCGGCTAAAAGACGTTTGTAAGTGCGGATCAGACCGCCATTCGCATCATAACATTCCAGATTCACTTGGAAATACCCTTTCATCTCTTTCAGAGGAGTCGCTACCCCCGTAGAACCGAACTGATTACCATAAGTAATGACACCATAAGTGTATGAGGTGTTGCAGATCCACAGGCCGACCAATTTCCGGGGAACATTGAAATAAAATTCTGGTTTAGCCATCCATGCCTGATTGTAAGCATCCACATATCCGTAAACGACACCGAAATTGGAACCGCTGTGCCCGGCTTCCTTATTCTGTCCTTCCGCTTCCACCGCAGTGTTATAGACAGAACATTGGTTTAGATAAGAATACCACCAGTCTCCGGTATTTCCCGACTGATTGGAGCGGATGTTCCAGTTGGAAAGTGCGATGCCGCCGCTGGAATACTCTGTGCTTCCACCTACAGTATTAAACATTGAAAGGAAGAGATATTCTTCCGGAGTATTGTCGTAAATGGTGGTTACTTGAGGATACCCTTGGTACGAATAAAGATTTTCTCCGGCCGAGGTAGGTCCTGCTAACATGCCGGGATCGAAATCATCGAAAGTGATAGTTAAAGTACCGTCCGAATTTGTCACAGCACGGGTTTGCGAAGTTCCGGAATCAACCGGGTCCATCAAAAAGTCATCGTCCGAGCTACAGCCAGAGAACAAGGCGGTTGCGGTAAATAGACAGGCACCTGCCAGAAAGCGTAATTTTCTTTTCATAGGTCACTCATTTTAATGTAAAACATATTATTAACAAACACAAAAAATTCCCGTTCGTGCGGACTTACACGAACGGGAATATGTCTGTCTTCAAATATTGAATGGCCGATGAGCTATTCCTTATTTGATTACGACCCGTATATCCCGCAGGTGTAAATCTCATTCCGGTCATGGCAGGGCTTCTGACTCGTCCCGGTCATCGTGCCTTCCCGGTATTACACCAGTGGCAAAAGTTCGATGTCCGTTTTTGTGGACTCACAGCAGCGGGTACTGTCCCGGATTTTCACCGGGTTCCCTTTTCATTCGGAAGGCGTAAACCTCCCGAAACCATTTCCCGACTGCAAAATTATCTATATTACATATCAATTCCAAATAATTCATAATATTTATAATAAAACACACAAAGCATGACAACCGTACTGTTTTAATTAGAGCATTCAAGTTTACGACAAACGAAGACGGTAATTATCATACACAATATCCATAAACCAACAAAACAGCTTGCCATTTTCCATAACAATGCGTTCTGGAATAGATAACTGTTAGCTGCAATTATGCAAGCAAAAAAAGCAGACAGAATAATGACTATTAATATCATGCACCAGAAATTAATCCTATAAATTTATGGAAAACAAGTAAGGGAATGGAAGTTCCGTTGCCGCATGGATGCAGGTGAAGGACCTTCTCTTTTAACGTTGGATACGCCAATGCACGCCAACGGAAGACTCTGATATTATCTGTTTGGAAAGGATATAGGATGTGCGTTACTTTGTCGCATATTCAGAATCTTAAAAAGAATTTTAGTATGGAACTGACAATTATTGAAACAAGCGCGTATTAGGAGTTGAGAAAGCTGGTCAGCACGCTGGTCGTACAGATGGGCGACTTCCAGAAAAAGATTGCCCCGCCTGCGCCGGACAAGTGAATGGATGCGCAGGACGTATGTGATGGACTTATGCCCAAACACTTTCTGAAGAGTTTCCAGCAGCATCCCCTTGAGTATGGCCAGAACGGCAAATGCGTGGCGTCCGATGTGCGGGGTGACCTCGCCCCGGAGTTGCATTTCCTGCCTATGATTCCAAGACTGAGCCGCATGGCATTGTATTCACCTACCGGAAAGACACATTCGGGGAGTCTTTCTTTTCATCCGTACCCCTATATTTTTCAATCAGTTCGATAGCAATGGGCAATAATTTTACGACATACGCCACTCCCGTTTTTATACGGTTGCCCATCAGCCATGTACCGCCGTCGGAGTCGGTATGGATATTATCGTATGTTATGGCTTTCAAGTCCACATAGGAAAGACCGGTGAAGCACATGAACAGGAACATGTCGCGCATGGCACGCTGGCGTTTGTATCTCGGTTCTATATGGATTATCCTTTGCAGTTCCTCTTCGGAAAGGAAAGAACGCCTCTTGTATTCGGGCATACACTCGAATGATGCGAACGGATGAACCCGTATCCAGCCTTTTTCCTGCGCGATATACATCAGCCACTTCAAGGTATTGACACGCCCGAAGACAGTGGAGTTTGCCAAAGCGCATGTACCGAGCATCCAGTTGTAGTAATCCTCGATGAATGATTTCTCAAGTTCTTCGATGACAATATCCTCTGCATTCTTCTTGCTTTTCATGAAAAGCAGGAGACTCTTGTAATCGGCAACCAGACCGCAGTAGGTGCTTTCGGCTTTCTCTATGCCGATTTTCTTTTTATACGGTTCCAGCTGTTCCCTGAAAAGGTTCATAAGGGTGTGGCATTCCTCTGAGAAGCCGACATAGCGGTTATAGACTTTCTTGGCTGTAACAAAACTGTCGTGGTCGCAGATGTACTGGTAGTGCCTGGTGATTTGCGCCTTGATATTGTCAAGCTCCTGATTGAGTGTACGGGCCTCCTCGGACTTGCCTTTGGCCCGGTTGGTTTTGACGTCCCACAAAGCGAGGGACACTTCTTTCTTACAACTGAAACCGGCTTGGGTTCCATTGATGGTGATACGGCCCATAATCGGTGTCTTTCCGTTTTTTACAGACTGTTTATTCTCAAAACACTTAGCTATACATGGTCTGCGATAAGCTAAGAGAGATTCCCCTTACACAAAAGCATGGCATCTCCTTGTCGTATCTCGCCTTTATACTTTTATGTATAGTAGTCTACCGGATCGAATGAACAAGACCTATCCCATACATAAACCAATTTAGACTGCTATGTTATTTTTGAGGAAGAAGATGGAATGAGACCAGATACCCTCTTTAAGGCTGACTGTAAGTCGATTAAATGTAGAAAAAGATTGCTTTTGTCACAAGTAAAGTGTATATTTGCATTGAAAGAATCGTTCTTTGACAGAGGCAAAAGAAAACAGAATATTGTAATTCGCTCGTTTCTAAATCGTTACCTGATATTAATTAAACAGAAATAACTGTTTAATTTTCAATTAGATAGAGATTGTATGATGTTTCGCGGTGTACGAACTCAATTTGTCGGATAGTCCCAATAATTCACCTAACAGCATCAACTGTTGGTTAAAGCTGCGCAATGCCAACTGATATTCGCGATACGCCTCTTTAGTTCCTTCACGGCTTTTCAACAACGGAAATAAATAAGGGGAAGTAGGATCACGATTGATGTACTTCTTTACCAGGATCATCGCTTCCGCAGTCAACGTCACAGATAGAGGACGACCTGTCTTACGTCTGCGATACGTTATTACGTTATCACGCAAATCGCTCTTACGCAAATAAGCAAGATCGACAAATGGCATACCACGTAACAAGAACATCAAAATAAACAACTCTTGTGCCTGATATACAGCCAATGAAACACCCGATGTACGGGACAATTTAACAAACACCTTTTTCATATCTTCATCGCCCAACGCACGTTTATGATCGGCGCGAGTACCGGTATAAACAGAACGGAACAAGTGAGGAACATAAGGTGCCTTACGAAGATCGACGGCACGATTGTAAACTGCACGAAACGTACGCAAATAAGTGGAAACGGTGTTCCAACTACAACCACGACTACGAAGATGTATTTCAAATCCTTTTAACCACTCCGGACTCACTTCTTCAAAGGTGAAGTCCGCTTTCCCACAATAAGCAATGATGGCATTCAGACTGCTACGATAAACGTGCGCAGTACCGAAGTTTCCCTCCACCTGTAGCCCCGTGGCTACTTGCTTCATAAATGTTACTACTTTCAACATCTCACGATTTATTAATAATTTAGACGATAAATATACAAGTATTCTCATTATGGAGAATACATTCCACGAATAAACAAAATAAAAAGCAAGGAAGTTCTTAAATAAAAAAGCTACCCCTGCCTTGAAAGTGATTAGTAACAGGGGTAGCCTCATTTTAAGGGATTTTTTCAGACATTCATCCTCTTCTTATATCTATGATGATCCCAATTCTTACCCATTAATAATTTTCATAGTTACTAAATTATCATAAATTCCATTTAGACATATCTGCCAATCAAGGTCTTTACAGTCATCATACCTTTCCAGGCCAGCACCTTCCATTTGCCGCAATATAGTAGACATAGGTGCTACCATTCGGTTATCCGGTGCCACCTGTTTCAGTAGGTCAAATGCATTATATGTAACTTGAAACATCAGATCAACTGTATCATATGTCTTTTGTCCAATCTCCTTACCTTGTTCCAGCAGCTCTTTATCTTCCACAAATTCACGAAATGAAACAAACATTTGTGTGAATTGCGTAGCAAACAAACAACAATAATTTTCGTCGTTCAAGTGTTTACTAAGAAAAGGACAAGTGGTATAGATGGCAACAAAAGCTGAAAAAAATGCATTTTGATAGTCTTTCATTGCATCAAACAGTTGAAATTGGAATCCAGTAGCATTGCAGTAAACCACGTATGCGGCTCCTATATCACCATATTCTTTCAAAATATTCTCTGCAATATCAACACTACTGGCAGCATATTCTAATGCTTCATCCACTTTTCCTGTCTGCATGGAAGCATTTGCCATAGCTTGCTGTGTCATAACTTCCGTTGCCCTGTCTCTAACTTCTTCGTAACGTCCCATAATAATTAAATTTTATTGATTAATAAAAAGGTTTCCTGTATTTTTTCCGGATGACCGGTACATGCATACATCGTAATTTGCTCAGTAAGCATAGCCTTCAACATATTGCGAGTATCACGATGAGTTTTGTCTAATTGATAGCAATGGTCGTAGCAGGCAATACAAGATTGCAAAACACGATCAGTATCTTCCAAAGCACACTTTATCCATTGATGCTTACATAAAAGATATACCTCACGGAAAAGAGTAGCCAGATTATACCCGTCTTCGACATTCAACTGAGCAATATCTATATCTTTTATTACTTTTGATTTATAGATGTTATCATCTGTCAAATTGAAAAAGCCTTCGGTAAAGATATCTTTTTCCATGCGTTCCAAATCTTCATGTTCCATGTAATTGGCTAGCTGTCGGCTACTTCCGGAATTATTATATGTTCCGTTCGATGGTGGAGCAAAGTCTATATGCATAAGCCTATGTATTTATTAGGTTTGTAATCTCTGTTTTTAGGTTATCTTTTCTTTTGCTATCCATCACCCCACAAGCAGAAAGTTCCGAATAGAGTTGTATCAGGTGGAGCAACTTTTTATAATCCTGTTGGTGTATCTGGTAAAGTGCGTTAATCTGTTTGGACTGACTGTTTATCACATTGGCATGATTGCCGAACTGTTCGCTTAACTTTTTCAGCACGGCTGTTTGTCTCTCCTGACTGGTTTCCAATTGAGAGAGTATAAGAGTTTCCAAAGTTTTGCCGATAGTATCGAAACGCAAAGCAATAGAATTTGTTACCCGTATCATGTTCAGTTATTCTTCCTCATAGTGACGAATGAAGCGAATAATATCATCCTGTCTCTTATTTATTTTCGCCAGTTCCGATTTTACGGATTCAGGTGCTTCGGATGGGTTGATATGTGCCTTATCTATATACCCGAACGCCA
>ERZ860059.788-NODE-788-length-16722-cov-3.749685_pt1 | contig 16722 bp, 13 predicted proteins | sample MGYA00510113_ERZ860059 | MGnify/ENA primary metagenome ERZ860059 (study PRJEB30046, sample SAMN00715190) | human gut metagenome | study: EMG produced TPA metagenomics assembly of the A metagenome-wide association study of gut microbiota in type 2...
CTATTTATTGTTTGTTGATTTTTTCATCTCTCTCTATTCTGTTGTTAATGTCCTTATTTTCATTATTTAATTATTTTGTGCTTCGCACTGCTTTCCTGCGGCACATTGATTATAATATCATAAATAATACTTTCCGTCAACAACTTTTTTTCAATTATTTTCAAATATTTTTTATTCTTTTAAAGAACCCTTTATTTTATTGAGTTTTAGATGTTAAAAATATTTTTTTATAAATTAAAAAGGGCTGTCTGATATTCATAACTCATCAAACAGCCCCCTATCTTATCTCTTCTATGTTCAAAAATTCCTCCTCTTTTTTATAGCTATCTATATTAATTTTATTTCACATATCCTTAAACTTTGTTACCAATTTCAAAGAAATAATTTACACATTTCTTAAAAGATCATTAGTTCTTCCAAATGTTAAAAATTTCTTATATCATCAATTACTCTATAAATTAATTTATTTTTCTAGATAATTTTTATTATTAAACTCTTGATTTTATTTAGCTAATTTAATATACCTAAATATAATCCCATAATAATATTTATATTTATCTATTTTATTTTTATACTCTTAGATTGAAATCTCATTAAACTATAATTATATTTTTCTATAAGCAGACATTATTCTCTATATTCTACCAAATATAAGATTAAATATAATTCTAATTTCTGCATTCTCCTCTAAGTCTTTAAAATTTATTAAATTATTTTAAATAAGTTTTTTAGTTTTATAAAATCTTTTCTTATTTCTTTAATATAATATTTATCCTATTTATATAAGAAATAAAAATTAATTTCTATAAAGATGACTAAAATAACTTTGAAATTATAAGGATAGTGGTTTTTATTTTTTAAACACTTAACTTTTTTAAATATTTTTTTTGATAAAAATATTTAATTTTTACTTTTATGATTACATGTTCTTTTATGCTTTTATGTTCTCTGAAAAAAGTCCTTAACTTGATTTAAGTTCTTTTTTCTTTGTATTTTATTTCATGGGTCTCGCCTCCTTTAGATACAATTTATTGTCTAGACTCATGTATCTTTTCTTGATATATTATTACCTCATAATATTTGTTTTGTCAATAGAAAAAAATGAATTTTTTTTATTTTTTTATATTTCAAAATTATTTTTTCATATGAATTATAAATTCTATCATTTACATTCTATAATCCTTAAATAAATTAGATGCCAACCAACATAAAAAATACAACACTCCATAATGATCAAAGTTAGAAATATCAACATAATTTCTATGATAAAAAAATTAGAAAAAAAGTATTATTCGAAGTATATTAAAAAAAAAGAAAATAGTTTTGTCAATGGATTAATGAAAAATCACTTTGATATGATAAAAACTGTAATATTTTATGAACAGAAAAATAACTATGAAAGAATAAATAAAAAAATAAGGATTAACTCCTGTATAATACAGGAATCAATCCTCATTAATAATATTAAAATATAGTGTTTAAGCTCTTTATAATTACTATTTACAGCAGCTTATTTTAAACTTTATTTACTACTTAATCAATTTTCTTAAAAATTACTTCACTACTATATTAACTATTTTTTCAGGAACAACTATAACTTTTACTAAAGTTTTTCCCTCCATATGTTTCTTAACATTTTCGATTTCTAAAGCTAGTTTTTCAACTGTTTCTTTTGAAGTTCCTCTTTCTACTTCTACAGTTCCTCTTACTTTTCCATTCACCTGTACAGCTATAACTACATCTGAAGATATTGTAAGTTCTTCTTTGAAAGTAGGCCAAGCTTCATTGAAAAGATATCCTTTATTTCCCATTTCTTCCCATAAATCATCACAAAAATGTGGTGTAAAAGGTGAAAGCATTAAAATTATATTTCTTACCACTTCTCCAAATATTTTCTTTGATTCAGAAGTTACATTTCCTGCTTCTATTACATTTGTTTTAAAATCTTGAGTTTCATTTATCAATTCCATAGTAGCTGCTATAGAAGTATTAAAGTGGTAGTCATTCTCTATAGATTCAGTTACTTTTTTTATAGTTTGATTTAATTTAATAATAAGGGCTTTATCCTCTCTGCTTACAGCATTGAGATTTATTTCTCCAAATTCCATATTTTCTTTATGTTCCATTACCATTCTCCAGATTTTAGTTAAAAATCTGTATGCCCCTGCCAAACCATTTTCATTCCATTCCAGTTCTTTTTCAGGTGGTGCAGCAAACATTATAAATAATCTAGTAGTATCTGCTCCATATTTTTCTACCATTTCTTCTGGATCTACTCCATTATTTTTTGATTTAGACATTTTTTCTATTTTACTGACAAGCTCTTCTCCAGTTACTTTCGAATATGCCTTTTCCCCTTTTACTTCCACTTCTTCTGGATAAAGGAATCTATTTTCATCATTTGAATAATAAGAAGCTCCCAACACCATTCCTTGTGTTAAAAGTCTTTTAAATGGCTCATTAGATGAAAGTAACCCCAAATCTCTCAATACTTTATGGAAAAATCTTGCATAAAGCAAATGCATTACAGCATGTTCAATTCCTCCTATATATTGATCCACTGGGAACCATTCATCTACAATATTTTTATCAAATGGCAATTCTGTATTTTTAGGATCACAGTATCTCAAGAAATACCAAGATGAATCTACAAATGTATCCATTGTATCAGTATCTCTTCTTGCAGGTCCTCCGCATATTGGACACACTGCATGTTTAAAACTTTCAGATGTTTCAAGTGGATTTCCTGTTCCAGAAAATGAAACATCTTCAGGAAGTTTTACTGGAAGGTTTTCATCTTTTTCCATAACAGTTCCACATTTTTCACAATATAATGCAGGAATAGGTGTTCCCCAATATCTTTGTCTAGATACTCCCCAGTCTTTTAATCTGTATTTTACAGTTCTTGTTCCATATCCATTTTCTTCTACAAAAACAGCTATATCTGTAAGTGCTTTTTTAGAAGGAATTCCGTTAAATTCTCCAGAATTTGTCATTATTCCCATTTCTGTAAAAGCTTCTGTCATTTTATCTGCTTCTAAAATTATTTCTTTTTTAGTTTCTTTATCTATAGGATTTATTACCACTTTTAATGGAAGATTATATTTTTTAGCAAAAGCAAAGTCTCTTTCATCATGACAAGGAACTGCCATAACTGCTCCTGTACCATAATTCATAAGAACATAATCAGCTACCCATAATTGTACTTTTTCTTTTGTTACTGGATTTATTACATGCCATCCTGTAAATACTCCTCTTTTTTCTCTTCCTTCTGCTGATCTCTCTATTAAATCAGTATTTTTCATTTCATCTACTGCTGCTTTAATTTCTGGATTTACTTTAATTATTTCAGAAACTATAGAATGTTCAGGAGCTACTACACAGTAAGACACTCCATATATTGTATCTATTCTAGTTGTAAACATTGGAAGTTTTTCTCCTGTTTCTTCAACAGTAAATATAATTTCAGTTCCATAAGATTTTCCAATCCAGTTTTTTTGCATTGTAAGAACCTTTTCAGGCCAACCATCTTTTATTTCTTTATGTCCTTCAAGTAATTCATCAGCATAATCTGTTATTTTAAAGAACCATTGTTCTAATTCCTTCTGAATAACCGAAGTTTTGCTATGTCTCCAGCATTTTCCATCTTCAACTTGTTCATTGGCCAAAACTGTATTACACTCTGGACACCAGTTTACAAGAGATTTCTTTTTATAAATTAATCCTTTTTCATATAATCTTTTAAATATCCATTGATTCCATCTGTAATATTCAGGTGTATATGAAGCTATCTCTCTTTCCCAATCATATGAGAATCCAAGCATTTTTAACTGTCTTTTCATATTCTCAATATTAGATTTAGTCCATACTGCTGGATGTGCTCCATTTTGAATAGCTGCATTCTCTGCTGGCAATCCAAAAGAATCCCACCCCATAGGATGAAGCACATTATAACCTTTCATTCTCTTATATCTAGATATAACATCTCCAATAGTATAGTTTCTGGCATGTCCTACATGAAGTTTTCCAGAAGGATAAGGGAGCATCTCGAGCACATAATAATTCTCTTTTCCTGAAACACTATTCTCAGTCTTAAAAATATTTTCATCTGCCCATTTTTTCTGCCACTTAGCTTCTACTTCTTTAAAATCATACTCTCTCAAAAATCTCACCTCTGCCATTTACTTTTATATATTTCAAATTCAATATATCACATTTAAATCTCTATAACAATAGAAAATTTAATTATCTATATTTTTCTTGATAACTACTTATCCAAAGTTCACTTTTCCTCTTTATTCTCTGAAAACTATTATCTATTGTCTTCAAACTTTTATTCAGCTCATCTGCTATTTCTCTGTAAGAATAACCTCTTATCATATAATCAAAAACTTCCTTTTCAAAAGAACTAAAATTTTCATTTATAAAAGATTTAAAGTTATTAAGTTTTTCTTTAGTAAGAAATATCTCTTCAGGATCATAATTTACATAAGATTGTAATCCTTTATTATACTCTATTTCTTTTCCACCATCACAATCTATATAATTTCCAGATGCAAGATTAAGAGCTGTATTTTTTTGTGTATTTGATGCTTTCACTGCTGTTAAAATTTGTCTTCTTATACAAATCATTGCAAAAGTTTTGAATGAAGATTTTCCCTTTTCATAAGCTTTTAATGCTTTAAGGAGTCCAATGGTTCCTTCTTGCAAAAGATCATCTTGCTCTGCTCCTATTATGAAATAATTTCTTATATTAAGATATATAAGATTTTTATATTCTTTCAGTATAATATCAATAGATTCTTGATCGCCCAACTGAGCTTGTTTTATTACATCTTCATTTACCAACTCGATAGCCATTTCTTTCCCTCTCCTGTATGTCTTCTTTAGAATGATTTTACTATTTCAGAAAGAATTATTCCTCCAGCCACTGATACATTTAAAGAGTTTATCTTTCCATGCATAGGTATTTTTATTAGGACATCACAGTTCTCTTTTACTTTTTTTCTTATTCCGTTGCCTTCACTCCCTAGTACAAGAGCCGTTCTGCTAGGATATTTCTCCTTTGAATAATCCTTGCTTCCTTCTCCCTCTGCTCCATATACCCAATAATCTAACTTTTTCAATTTTAACAAAGCTTCTGAAATATTTGTTACTTTAACTATGTCTACATATTCTATTGCTCCTGTAGAAGTTTTCACTACTGTTTCATTTATTCTCACTGCATTCCTTTCTGGAATTATTATTCCCTTTACTCCAAAGACTTCTGCACTTCTTATTAAAGCTCCAAAGTTTCTAGGATCTTGTATTTCATCTAAAATGAGGACAATAGATTTTTCCATTGGAGCTATTTTCTCTAAAAATTCTCCAAATTCTACATAATAATCATATTCACTTATATATACAGCTACACCTTGTGAATTTTCTATTTTTTTATCCGTATAGAATATTTTGATATTTCTTTCAGATGCAAGTTTTTTTATTTTGTTAAGCTTTTCGTCTTTATTTCCTTTGAACATCTCTAATTTTTCAATATTTTTTTCTTTGTTCTGTAGCACTTCTATTACAGGATTAACTCCTATGATTCTCTCCATTTATCCTCCAAATTTTATTATATTTCTGTTTTAATTCTCTCTATATCTGCTCCAATCTTTTTTAATTTTAAATCAAGATTTTCATATCCTCTGTCTACATGATATATTCTATTTATAATACTTACTCCATCAGCTTTCAATGCTGCAAGTATTAAACTGGCTCCAGCTCTTAAATCACTTGCCATTACCTCTGCTGAAGAAAAATTTCCAACTCCAGTTATAGTTGCAGAACTATTGCTTATATCTATTTTTGCTCCCATTCTATTCAATTCTGGTACATGCATAAATCTATTCTCAAATATAGTTTCCTTAATTTCACTTGTTCCATTAGCTAAAGACATCAATGTCATTATAGGTGACTGAAGATCTGTTGCAAACCCTGGATGAGGCATAGTAGTTACTTTTACTGGTTTCAAATCAGAAAGTTTAGATAGTACTCTTAATCTATCTCCTTCTATATCGAATTTTACTCCCATCTCATCTAATTTCATAAGGAAACTTCCTAGATGTTCTTTAACTACACCTTTTACTTCTATTTTCCCATCAAACATTACAGAAGCTATTATAAATGTCCCAGCTACTATTCTATCTGGTATTATTGTATGTTCACATGGAAATAATTTTTCAACACCTTCTATTTCCAATCTACTTGTTCCTATCCCAGTTATTTTTGCTCCCATATCATTTAAAAAATAACAAAGGTCCTCTATCTCAGGTTCTCTAGCTGCATTTTCAAGAATAGTTTTTCCTTTAGCCTTTACTGCAGCCATTATTATATTTTCTGTAGCACCTACACTTGGAAAATCAAGAATTATTACTCCACCTTTTAATTCTTCTGCTTCAGCATCTACATAACCATGATCTATTGTTAGTTTTACTCCAAGAGATTCAAAACCTTTTAAATGAAGGTCTACAGGTCTAGCTCCTATAGCACATCCTCCTGGAAGAGATACTTTAGCTTTTTTCTCATGTGCAAGCATTGCCCCCATAACAAGAAAAGAAGCTCTCATTTTTTTTACCAGTTCATATCCTGCCACTAAATTAGTAAGTCCATTATTTACTATTTTATATGAATGGTCATCTAATTTTTCTATTTCTAGTCCAAGACTTTCTAATAATTTAACCAGTGTCCTTATATCCATTAGATTTGGAACATTTTTTAAAATATATGTTCCTTTTTCTATAAGTGTTGCAATCATTATAGGAAGAGCTGCATTTTTTGATCCTTCTACTTCCAATACCCCTGAAATTTCTTTTCCACCTGTTACTTTAAATGCTTCTACCATTGATTTAATCCTTCTCCTTTTCTTTCTTACATATAGGACATGATTTTCCTAATAATCTGTCTAATAAATTAAGTTCTTCAAACTTCCCTTCATATGATGGCATTTTTTCAGAAAGCATTTTATAATGTTTTGAGCATAATTTTTCTCCTAAGTGCTTAGGATATTCTTCACTCAATCCTACTTTTCTGAATTTTTCCTCCTCATCTTCCACTATCACTTCTCTATTTTCATTATCTATAGCTTCTTTTGAAACAACAACTAAAACTATATCTCCCTTCATATCTAAGGCATCAACTAATGTGTACTGAATACCTGCTTTCTCTGCTTCCATTATATAAGGATTAAAATCTTTAAGAGGAACATCTCTTCTCATTTTTATACTAGCAGTTCCTTCTTTTTTCATCGCATCTATAACTTCAGTGTAAATTATCCCAGACATAACCTGTTTTTTTGTAAGAGCAAGTATAACATTTTCTTTAAACTCATCAAGATATAAAGTTTTTTCAGCTAGAGTTTTTAAAAAATTAATTTTTGTACTATTTTTTTTGTCAATTATATTCTCACTCATTTTCTTCTCCTTGATAATACACTTTTACTTGTGATTATATCATATATCTAATACTTTTTAAATACAAAACGATTAAAAGAAAAAAACTTTAAGTTTAGAATAATATAAAAAAATGCTATAATAAATTTAATTAAAATGCTTATTTAAGCAAGATATTTTTGTATAAAATTATATATAATTATATTTATGGAGGAATACATGCTGAAATTAACATCTTTTTTTCTTTTGCTTTTTTTAACAGTTAGCTCTTTTTCTAGAGATATTTTTATAAAATTTAACACATTAAAAGGTAATGTAAAATACTATAAACCTAATGATAAAGAAATTAGAAGTATAGATTTTTTCAATGGAGAAGTTAAATTTTCATTAAAAGATGGTGAATACATTTTTTTATTTACTTCACCAGAATATGCTCCCATTGAGAAGAGCATTGATACTAAAAAAGAAAATAATTTTTTTATAGAGTTTACAAAGTCTAACACTGTTATTGTGAACGGAACTGTACAAGCTGACAATATGAATATAGGAGGCACTGAAATTTCCTTCATAAACAGTATAAATAAAAGTTATACTGTTACAACTGATTTTTTAGGAAAATTTACTGCTTACATTCCAAAAGGAAATTATAGAATAAAAACTAATAGATTTGGATATTCATTGGATAAAAAAAATGCTCTTGTCTATGAATTTCATTCAACTGGAAAACCTTATAATATCACTATAAATCTTCATGAAATTGCAAGTTTTATTGAAGGAAGAGTAATTGATGAAAAGGGAGACCCGATAGCTAATGCTGGTATAATTGTAAAAAATGGTACTGAAACATCTAAAATAGAAACAGATGAATTTGGAAAATTTAGAAAGAAAGTTGAAGCTGGAATAGTTACTCTCATATGTAAAAAAGATGGTTATCTTCAAAATGGACTCATAAGAAAAATAGATAAACAATCTTCCATTACTAATTTAGAGATTATATTAAATAAATCTAAATTCAATATTCAAGGTATAGTAACTGATGGAATAAAGGCTTTAGTAAATATTCCTGTTACTATTCATGATGAAGATATTAATAAGATTTCTACTGTTCTCTCTAATGAAAATGGATATTATGAATTTAATGGCATTGAAGGAGATAAAGATGTATTTATTTCAGTATCTGATCCAAATTACAAAAGATTTAAAACTCCATTATTCAGACTTGATAAAAATATAAATGATAAAAATTTAATTTTAGAGAAAAATTAAAAGTTTGACATGTTTTTATTTTTTTATTATAATTTAAACAATCAAATAATTTTTAGAAATATTTTCTACGGCGTCCAAAGTACTCGTTAGGTTTAAACCAATCTTAACTATGGGCGAATTGTATTCAAAACCAGCCCAAAAGGCTGGTTATTTTTATATATAAGGGAGGATTTATGAAAAAATTATCATTATTATTTTTAGTTGCTACTTTATCTATGTCAACATTTTCAGCAGAAAAAGCTGATGGTAAAGCTGGAGCTTCAGTCACTGAATCAAAAAAAGTTGATATGACAAATATTGATGCAATTACTTCTGCTTCTATTGTTCCTGCTGCTATAGTAAAAGAATATGTTCCAAAAGGATTTACTGATTCAAAAAACAAAAAAGCCTTATTTGTAATAGGGGATCCAAGACATAATAGTGTTACCTTCGATATGGCTTACACTGCTATGAAATTTTTTGAAGAAAATGGAATAGAAGTAACTCTTCGTGACCTTTATGCTATGAAATGGAATCCAGTTCTTTCATTTGATGAATTTTATTATCAAAAAGATGGAATAGGAACTCCTACAAAAGATGTAGCTGAAGAACAAAAGCTTGTAACTCAGGCTGACTATATTATTTTTGTATATCCTAACTGGCATGATAGTGCTAATTCCATTGTAAAAGGATATCAAGAAAGAGTATTCGCTAAAGAATTTGCTTATACAGCTGATAGTAATGGATTGAGAGGTCTATTAAAAGGAAAGGGTCTTTTCACTATTATGAACTGTGGATTCCTTGGTGGAGGAAGAGGATTTATTGGAAATGGTGTGGGAATATCTGATGAAAAATGGGATTCCTATATGAAAGCTTACAAAGTTTTTGATGACGATCTTGCTGAGTGGTGGGGAATGGATAATTATGGAAGATTTATGAATGATAGATACCCTAAAAACCTTTCTGAAAACTATTCTAAAGAAATTGACAAGTTAAGAGAAGACCTTAAAGTTTATCTAAATAAAACTTTTATCAATAAAAAATAGAAATTATAGCAAAGGAAGGTATATTTTTTACCTTCCTTAAATTTTATCAATTTATTAGATTATTACTTAAATAAATCTGTAAGATAATTTTATTTTACCATTTTTTTAAGCTTCCTCTTTCAAATAACCATTCTGGTGTTATAAGTTTCGCATCTTCCACTTTATACCATGGAGATATAAATGAAATACTTTTTAAAATATGAAGTTCTTGAGAAGGCATATAACTTTGGGCTAACATCATTATCTTTTCACCTGTTTCTTTATTTACAGCTATATCTACAACTATTACAGCATGCCCTGGTAAGCCACCCTGAATAAATACATCTCCTATCTCTATATCTTTTATATCTGTTTTTTTCATTTCTTTCGACAATGAAAGTGTTCCTGCATATGTATATATAAATTTAAGATATTCTTCAAATATTTCTCTTCCATATCCAGTCTTATAATTTCCTTTTGCCCATGTAGTTTTATTTCCTTTTACTTTAACTCTCTCCCCTTTTACAAATTTTGAAAATGGAACTTCCATTCCATTTGTCAAATTAAATGATATTTTATCATAATCTTTCTTACTATATAAATATTCTGCTCTCAGCTTTATTACTGCATCAGCACATTGAATCAAATCTTGAGGTAGAATAGGCATATCTATCACTGAAATATGTGATTCTATAAATTTTTTTCTTCCATCATATAGTAAGACTGGAGCCCCCATTTCTTTTAAATTCAAATTTCTTAAATAAGTACCAAATGAATCTTTTGGATATATTTCTCTTTCATATCCATTAGGAGTAAGGAATCTACTCTCAATTGTTTTCTCATTCTTAATTATCAAATTTTCAGAAAATAGCATTGTATGTAGCATAAAAAGTATAAAAAAAATCACCTTTTTCATTTTGCTTCCCCCTTTTAAATGCTTTCTTACTTAACATATTATATTATTCTTTCCTATTTGTATATTTATTTTATTTTTTACTTTATGCTAAAATAAAAAAACAGTTTTCTATGATTTTGTTTTTTCATAAAAAACTGTTTTTATCTTAAAGTTGTTAATCAGACTCTCTTTAAAACTATCTATTTACTACCATTATATTTAATCATTAAAATTGACCCTGGATTTTGTAGTTTAGTAGTTGGTTTTAAATCAATTCCTCTTGCTGATCCTGCACTATCTGTAAGTATATAGAAAGTACTTCCATCAGGACTTATAGCTATATCACGATAACGATTTGGTGTATGGAAAAATGTTGCTACTTCTCCTTGAACATTATCTTTTTGATTATTCAATTTTATTCTGAAAAGAGTTCCAGCTTTCAAAGTAGTCATTAAAATACTATTTTCCCAACCTTTCATAGGTCCATCTGCATAATAGTTTATACTAGACGGAGCCACTGTTGGCCATTCTACATAAGAAATATCTCCATATATATCTCCATCATGATAATTGTATCCTTCTCTGACTGTGTAGAAAGTTTTTATTGGATCTTTATAATTTTCTGGTGCTTTCCAATCTGATTCTAGATATACTTTAACACGAGGATCAGGTACATTAGGATCCACTACTGCATCTTTAGGAGCAGTTGACCAGTCTATAAATTTATATGATTGATTGTCCTGAAAACCTGCCACATGTGGCCAACCGTAGTTTCCTCCACTTACAAGAATATTTAATTCATCATCTGAAGAAGGCCCATGTTCACTAGAGAAAATCTTGTTTCCAACAACTACAATTCCTTGTGGATTTCTATGTCCATAAGTAAATATATGACTTTTCACTCCATTTAAAACTGGATTATCCTCTGGAATAGATCCATCTGGATTTATTCTTAAAACTTTTCCAACATAAGAATCATGATTTCCCTTTTGTATTTCTTCTGCAGTAGGCAATCTTTGAGCTTCATTTTTCTTAAAAGCATTTTTCCCTTGATTATGTCCTAATTCACCAAGAGTCAAATATATTTTACCATCAGGTCCAAAAGTCACTCTACCTCCATTATGGTCATCTCCACTTGGAATTTTATCTAAAATAACTGTAGGATTTTTTAAAGTTTCAGATTTTACATCATATTGATATCTTACAAGTTTTTTATAACCAAATTCTGTATTATTATCTTTAGGAACATATGTATAAAATACATACACATAGTTTTTACTATCTTTTTGCAAAAAATCAGGAGCCAATGCCATTCCTAAAACACCAAAATGTTGCCCTTCAGCTCTTGCTTCATCTATAGTTAAAGCTACTTTTTTTATTCCTGTTTCAGGATTTACTCTTACTATACGTTTTCCAGTTCTTTCTGTTACCCAAAGCATATCATCTGGTCCATAACGTATATTCCATGGGTTATCTAACCCCTCAACCAATACCTGTCCTGTAAAAGGTTCTTCTACTTTAATAGTTTTGAGCTTGGCTAAAGCTATATTTCCTGAAGCTATGAATGTAAAAACAAATGTAAAAAATGAAATTATAATTTTTTTCATAACATACCCCCTTTGTAAAATTTATTTAAAATTTGTCTATATACTTATTTGATATAATTATTCTAACTTTAATTTGAAATTCTTCTTTTTTAATGAAATAATTTTTTAATAAAATTATAGATAGTTCTATTCTTAAATTTAAATTTTATTTCAATTAAAAAAGGAGAAAAAAATTTGATTTCTTTCTCCTTTTTACATCACTTATACTAAATACTGCTTTATTAATTCTACAAAACAATTGTTTTTCTTATTTATATATTCTCTATAATTCATATTATTTTTTTCGAGTTCCATTGAAAGTTTTCCAATAAATTCTGGTATTTGACTCATAAGCATAGTTCCAAACTTTGTTCCTAAAACGGTTTTTTCCCTACTTATAATTCCACCAGCATAAACATCAAAAACATCTTCAATTTTATCTTCTACTCTTTTTTTCCCACCAGCAAAACCTATATCTCCAGCTTGATGTCTTCCACATGAGTTTTGACATCCTGAAACATATACAGATGGAAGTCTTTCTTCAGGAATATTATTTGCTTTTATGTACTCAAGAATATTTTTTACTAAATTTTGACTTTGTTCTATTCCTATCTGACAAGTTGGTATTCCCACACAACTCATACTTTGCTCTATTTTTGTTTTCTGTCTAAATTTATCTGTAAGCTGTAAAAGTTTTTCTGCCTGTTCTTCATTTAAATTTCTTATATACATACTTTCAGTTGTACTCAATCTAGCTTCTGCGTTACTATTTTCTTCCATAAATTTTACTATTTTTTTAAAGTCTTCAGATGAAATTTGTCCATTTAAGGGATGAATAACCACAGTATACAAATTATCCTGCCTTTGGTGTATTAATGAAGAATCTTCTTTCAGCTTATGAGAATAACATTTCAAAGTATTTGATATTTTTATTTCTATATTTAAATCAAGATTTTTTTCTTTTTTTACATTTATTAAATGTTTTTCATATGCTTCTAAAAAATTTTCTATTCCCATTCTTCTTGGAATATACCTTGTTCTTGCTTTAGTTCTATTTGTATAATCTCCTTCTGCCATAAAAAGATTTACCATTGCTTCTACATAATACAATATTTCTTTTGGAGCTACTTTTTTCCCATATGGTATTGAAATTCCAGGATTATTTCCCAGTCCTCCTGCCAGATACATTCTAAAATATGGCTCTCCATTTTCTACTGCTGCTATAAATCCTATGTCATTAATAGTTGCTCCTGCTTCATCTCTATCACTTGATGACATAGATACTTTTAATTTTCTTGGAAGCTTATACTCTGTTATCCTATTCATAAAATATTCACTTATCTTCAAAGCAAATTCTGTTACATCAAATATCTCTTCCTTCTCTACTCCTGACATTGGTGAAATAGCCACATTTCTTGGATAATTCCCTCCACCACCACGTGTATATAATTTGTGATCCAAAGCTGTTTCCATAATATTGCATATATCATCTATATCCAAATGATGTAGTTGTATTGCTTGCCTTGTAGTAAAATGAATATCTTCTATTTTATATTTTTCAGTAAAATTTTTTATAAGTTCTAAATGTTCCATTGACATCAAACCAGAATTTGTACGAAACCTTATCATAAAGTCCTGTCCACCACGTTGAGCATATACTCCCATTCCTCCAGATATTCCTTTAAAATCTCCAGCAGATATTTCTTTATTCTTAAATCTGTGTCCTGCTTCACGTAATTTATTTATTTCTAATTTTAGTATTTCATTTTGTGTACTCAATCTCTTTAGCTCCTTTATTTATAAATTTAAATTTATTTTTGTAAAACCTTTTTTAGGATATCATCTTTTTTTCTTAATTAAAAATAAAAATATTTTATTTATTAATAAAAAAATATTATATATGTATAATAATTACCTTTTTTTCGTTTTTTTCACTTAGGGATATACAATAAAAAAATTGATTTCCTGTTTAATATTTCTTTAGTTAAGCTCTTTTTAATATAATTTTAAATTATTTTCTGGCATTAAAGCTATTTACCATTTTTTATCAAACTTTCAATCAAAAAACTAGAAATTTACTCTTTTTTAATGGTATAATTCTTTCAATCCAGTAAATATCTATTTGAATTCTGAAATAATAATGAGGTGAAAAATGATACTAATAGTAGAAGATACAGAACATATTAGAAAATTAGTAAAAGCAATATTAAAAAATGAGAATATTGATATTGAAGAGGCTGTTACTGGGGAAGAGGCACTCAATAAAATTCAACAAGGAAATAAATATGAATTAATTCTTATGGATATAATGCTTCCGAAAATAGATGGTATAAATACAACAAAAAAAATAAGAGAAATAACAGAAACTCCAATAATATTCCTAACAGCACTCTCTGATGAAAAAAGTCAGATTACAGCCTATGAAGCTGGAGCTGATGGTTATATTACAAAACCATTCTCTAAAGAAATATTAAAGTCAATAGTAATAAGATATGTTTTTAAAAGTGGTATAGTAAAAAAATATGGAGATTTAGAAATAAATAAAAAAAGCGGAAAAGTTTTAATGAATAAAAAAGAAATATATCTTACCATTAAAGAAAGAGATATATTATTTTATTTAGAAGAAAATATAGGAATAGTAAAAACAAGAGAACAAATAATTTCAGGAGTATGGGGATATGATTTTACTGGTACAGATCGTACAGTGGACAAGCATTTAACAAGATTAAGAGAAAAATTAGGTAATTGTTCAAAGTATCTAAAAACTGTAAAAGCTATTGGCTATAAGTTCGAGGAATAAATATGAAAATAAAAAATAAATTAATACTAACTTTATCTTTTACACTGATGATTTTACTGACTGTAGAAGTCATATTGGGAGAATTTTATTTTGAAAAATATTTTAGATATAGCAAAATAAAAGAATTAGAAAATATAAATTTCATTACAAACAATGAAATAAACTATACTCTTCTAAAAAAATATCAAGATGATAATAAGGGATTTGTTCTAATCTTAAAAAACAATAAAATCCTTACACTAGATAATTTTTTCTATCTAACTTTAATTAATAAAAAAGATGGAGAAAGAAAGATTTTTTTATTAGATGAACTGCTGGACAATTTATATTCTGAAGAAAAATTTAAAGCAAAAGAAGGAGATAATTTAACTATAACCAGTATTAAAATTTTAGGTAATTACTACATTCCAATAACCATTGAAAAAGGTGAAGAAAAATTTATAGACTACAAAAATATAAATAGAAACCTTGATATAGAAAAATTTCAAGGAACTGTAGAAAAAATAAGCATTCCTAATACAATATTTTCTCAAGCTGATGACTTTTTAGAATTTTTAATAGCAAAAAAAATTGATTCTATTATAACAAATGATTATATTGATGATGATGGAGATGATGAGTTTAGAATAATAAATAAAACTATTGGAGATTTTAAAGTTATGATTTTTTATTCTTATGAAGATATGAAAGATATATTTCCAACAATAAAATCATATTTTTATTTTAAAGGAATAATAATGATAGCTATTGTAATCATCATAGGGAGAATTCTTGGGAAAAATATAGTCAATCCTATTGAAAAAGTTTCACTAATGGCTAAAAATATAGGTAATCTTAATTTTGAAAAAAAAGGATATAAAAAAAGTAATGATGAAATCGAAGAGTTATACAAAGAAATATATAGAATGAGTGACAACCTTGAAAATATAATCAATCTTTATAAAAAAGAATTAGAAGATAATAGAAGTATAAAAAAGAAAATAGAAGAAAAAGTAAAATATTTCACTCATGAAATAAAAACACCTCTTTCTGCTATCATTGGATTTAGTGATCTTTTATATGAAGACAATAAAAATGAAGAAATAAAAATAATTAATACTGAAGGAAAAAGATTGTTAAAATTAACTAATGAGTTATTAAAAGAAGACAGTTCCAATAAGGAATCTTGTATAAAATTTGAATATTTTAATTTATTCCAAACATTGCAAATGGTTCTGAAAATATATGAAAAAGAACTAAAAAAATTCATTATTCATACTAACTATGAAGATAATATAATAGTTATAGGAAATAAAGAAAAAATAGAACAAGTTATTTTTAATTTTTTAACTAACAGTATTCAACATGCTGAAAAAGAAATCACTTTATCTGTAAAAAAATTGAAAAATAATGAGGTAAAAATTATTATTGAAAATGATGGTAAAAAAATAAAAGAAGAAAATCTAAAAAAAATATGGAGTAAATATTTCACAACTAGAGAAAAAGGAACTGGCTTAGGTTTATATGTATGTAAAGAAATTTTAGAAGCACATAATTCAAAATATAATATAAAAAATACTTCGACTGGAGTTAGAGCAAGTTTCACTTTAAAAAAATATACTAATGGGACATAGAATAGATATTGGAGTGTTATTATTTTATATAAATAATAACACTCTTTTTATTTAAAATATATTTTAAGGAGAAATCATGAAAATACTGATAATACGTTTTAAACAAATAGGAGATGCTGTTTTGAGTTCAG
>ERZ860059.794-NODE-794-length-16654-cov-2.869329_pt1 | contig 16654 bp, 14 predicted proteins | sample MGYA00510113_ERZ860059 | MGnify/ENA primary metagenome ERZ860059 (study PRJEB30046, sample SAMN00715190) | human gut metagenome | study: EMG produced TPA metagenomics assembly of the A metagenome-wide association study of gut microbiota in type 2...
TTCTCTAAAATTATAACACAGGAACTTATTCTAGGCAATTATAATACCAAATTTTGATTTTTTATGTTATAGATTTTGAGCTATTTCAAATACATCTCATCTTTATAATTTTAATTTCATTCTGCTCTGCTGTTAAAATTATTTTTTTATATCTCCATTTTTTTCATAATATACTTCTTGTATATCTTCATCACTATATGTAATTTCTCCAAATAATTCTCCACTTTCATAATATCTTTTTTCTGTTCCAATTATTTTAGAATTCTCATAAGGAATTTCCAATCTCAAATTTCCATTTTTATAATATGTTTTTTCTATTCCCTCTTTTAACCCATTTTTATAAAAAACTTCATACTGCAACTTTCCATCTGAATAATATTTTTTTAGCTTTCCTTCCTTTTCTCCTTTTTTATATGCAATTTCCAGCATTAATTGATTATTTGGATAATATATTTTTTCTATCCCATCTTTTATTCCGTTTTTATATGCTATTTCTTTTCTTAGTTTTCCACCTTTATAATAACTTTTATTTTCTCCGTTTTTATCTTGCATTACATAAAATTTATCCTTTTCATACTTTTCTATAAATACTCCACTGTATGGTTTATCTTCATTGACTGCATATACTATTCCATCTCTTATTTCCTGCTTTGAAATATCTTCGATTCTCTTTTTATAGCAACTTGTTAATAATAATATAACCAATATCAATATCACTTTTTTCATAAATCAGCCCTCCATAGATGTCAATATTTTTATTATACCATTTGTCTTTGTACTCAACAATGTTAATACAGATAAAATGAAAATATAAAAAATTATAAAACTAAAAAAACATCTATATTACTGGAAATTATTCAAAGTTAAAAATAATACCAAGCCAATTTATAAATAGTTTATAAAATTTCTATAAAATTATATGCTCTAATAGATTCATTTACCTTTTCAATATTTTATGTTATAATGTTTCTGCTAAAATAACAACTTTAATATAGGAGATAATTTTATGATATATAGAATACAATATTGGATAATTATGTTCTTTAGATTTATTATCCTTCTTTTTCCTGAAAATGCTAGATTTAAATTTGCAGAATTTTTAGGCTGGTTAGGATACCATGTAGTAAAAAAAAGAAGAGAAATAGCTCTTGCTAATCTTAAACTTGCTTTTCCGGAAAAAACTCAGGAAGAAAGAGAAAGAATAGCCCTTGAATCTTTCAAAATAATGCTGAAAGCTTTTTTATGTACTTTATGGTTTGGAAAATATCTCCATGAACCTGGCAGAGTAAAAATTGAAAATATAGAAATTCTACATAAAGCTGCTGCTGAAAATAAAGGTGTTGTAGTTTCAACACTCCATCTAGGTAATATGGAAGCTACTGTAAAAGCTGGAGAGGGATATGATATTACTACTGTTGCTAAAAAACAGAGAAATCCATATCTTGATAAATTTATAACAGAAAGCAGAAAAAATGATCTTAATCTTACAATTTTAAAAAAGAGTAAGAGAACAAGCAGGGAGCTCATAGAAAGACTTAATAATAAAGGAATAATTGCATTATTCAGCGACCATAGAGATAAGGGAGCTATTGTCAATTTCTTTGGTGAATCAACCAAAGCTCCTACTGGAGCTGTTTCCCTTGCATTAAAATATGATATTCCATTTGTATGGGGATACAACATTATGCACAAAGACAATTCCTGTACAATAAAAGTTGTAGAGCAGGTAGAATTTATTAAAACTGATAATTTTAAAGAAGATGTTCAAGTAAATACGCAGCTTCTCATAAGTAAAATGGAAGAAGTAATCAGAAAATACCCAGAACAATGGATGTGGTTTCACGATAGATGGAATTTATACAGCCAGCTTCATAAAAAAAATAAAAAGTAAAATTATAAAAAATATAGGTGACCTATAAGGATTACATACAACAGCTCTGTTGTATCTCAGTAATTATAACAGTTAAATTTACTAACTGCTTAATTACTTTCCTTTTAGCCACCTATATTTTTATTTATCAAATTTTAAAAGTTATAAATATAATCCATAATTATATTTCCTGCTATATCTAAATCTTTTTCTCTCACATCTTCTATTGGATTATGACTTATTCCATCTACACACCTTACAAAAAGCATTCCCATTTCAGCAATATTTGCCATTTCCTGTGCATCATGCCCTGCACCACTTGGAAGTTTAAATACAGGAATATTCTGCCTCATAAAACTTTTTTCTAAAGCTTCCATTACTGATAGACTACAAGCTGTTTCCATTATTTCATTTGTCATTTGAATGGAATATGACATTCCCTTTCTTTCAACTATCTCTTTTATGATATTTTCTATTTTTTCTATGGTATCTACTAAAATAGTATTTTTCATAGCTCTTATATCTATTGTGAACTCTGCCTCCCCTGGTATTACATTTACTGCTCCTGGAGTAACAGACATTTTTCCAAAAGTTAAAACCATTTCTCCTAATTCTTCTGCAAGTTTTGTACTTTTATATATTATTTCAGCCATTGCAGCTCCTGCATCTTTTCTCAGCTTCATAGGAATAGTTCCAGAATGCCCTGCCTGACCTTTTATCTTTACAAGATATCTGTTGCAAGATTGAATAGCAGTTACTATACCCACAGGAAGATTTTCATATTCTAGAACTGGTCCCTGTTCTATATGTACTTCTAAAAAAGTATCTATATCTTCTTTTTTCATTTTACACTCATCTATTTTTTGAGGATTAAATCCATATTCCTCCATAGCATCTTTAAGTTTTTTCCCTTTATATTCTAATTCCAAAAGATGTTCTTTAAAGGTTCCAGCTACTGCTTTACTTGTTAAGCAGGCTGCTCCATAAGTTGTTCCTTCTTCATATGCAAATGATATGATTTTTATATTACAATTTAATTCTCTATATTCTTTAAGAAGATTTTTTATACACACTATTGGAAGTATTACCCCTAGTATTCCATCAAATTTTCCCCCATCTTCTATACTATCTTGATGTGAACCCATTACAAGAGTTTTTGCTTCTGCATTATTACTTTTATATTCTCCAATAAGATTTCCTACTCCATCTATTCTTGTTGTAAGTTCTGCTTCTTTCATCCAGTTTTCTATAATATTTCTAGCTTCTAAATATTCTTTTGTCAGATATAATCTTGTTACCCCTTTGGAAGGTTCGCTTATTTTACTCAACACATTTAGTTTATCTAATATTTCTCTTCCTATATTCAAAATATTCTCCCCCTTTATTGTTAAAAAAGAGAATAACTAAAAAACCAGAATAAATTTTAGAAATCTCAATAATAAAAAAATTCATGTAATTAATAAAGTAAGCAAATCATAAAAAACAATATCCTGTGAGTATTTTATTTTTTATGAACAAAATTAATAATAAACTTTTCTATTAAAAAATTCTAAATCTATTTTTCTATGATTATTAGTCACTCTCTTTTATTCTACTGATTAATCATTCAATTTAAGTACTGATACAAATGCTTCCTGAGGAATTTCAACATTTCCAATACTCTTCATTCTCTTCTTTCCTTCTTTTTGTTTTTCAAGAAGTTTTTTCTTTCTTGTTATATCTCCACCATAACACTTAGCTATAACATTCTTTCTGAAAGCTTTTATAGTTTCTCTTGCTATAACTTTTGAACCTAATGCTGCCTGAATAGGTATTTCAAATTGTTGTCTTGGAATAACTTCTCTAAGTTTTTCACAAATAGCTCTTCCTCTGGAATAAGCTCCATCTCTATGAGCTATAAATGAAAAAGCGTCTACTGGTTTTCCTGATACAAGTATATCAACTTTTACAAGATCAGATTCTTTGTATCCTACAAGTTCATATTCAAAAGAAGCATATCCTTTAGTTCTTGATTTTAACTTATCATAAAAATCAATTACAATTTCAGCTAGTGGAAGTTCATAAGTGAGAAGGGATCTAGTTTCATCTATGAAATCCATTCCTATGAATATTCCCCTTTTCTCCTGACAAAGCTCCATTACATTTCCTACATATTCTTTTGGTACTATTACTTTCCCTCTTATAAAAGGCTCTTCTACAGATAATCTTCCTTTTCCCGGATCTGGAAATTCACAAGGATTATCTATAACGAGAACATTTCCTTTATCCATATTTACTTTATATTCAACTGATGGAGTTGTTGAAATAAGGTCTATGTCATATTCTCTTCTCAATCTTTCAACAATTATCTCCATATGCAGAAGTCCTAAGAATCCACATCTAAATCCAAATCCTAAAGCCAGAGAAGTTTCTGGTACATATGTAAGAGAAGCATCATTCAGCTGTAATTTTTCAAGAGCATCTCTTAAATCCTCATAATCATCTGTAAATAATGGATAGATTCCAGCAAATACCATTGATTGTGCTGGTTTAAATCCTTCTAATGGAAACATACAAGGTTCTTTAGCATTAGTTATTGTATCTCCAACTCTTGTATCGTGAATAGTTTTTACTCCTGTTATTATATATCCAACTGATCCTGAAGTAAGTCCATCTTTTGGCTTCATAGTTGGTGAAAATACTCCAACTTCCAATACATCAAATTCTTTTTCAGTAGACCATATTTTTATTTTGTCCCCTTTTTTTATAGAACCATCTAAAACTTTTACATATGTAATAACTCCTCTGTAATCATCAAATTTAGAATCAAAAATCAATGCCTTTAATGGAGCTTCCTCATCATATGCTGGAGCTGGTACTTTAGCTACTATTGCTTCTAATAAATCTTCTATTCCTATTCCTGTTTTTCCAGAACACATTACAGCATCATCTGCTGGAAGACCTATTATATCTTCTATCTCATGTTTTACTTTTTCTGGATCAGCTGCTGGAAGATCAATTTTATTGATTACAGGTACTACTTCCAGATTATTTTCTATGGCTAAATATACATTGGCAAGGGTCTGAGCTTCTACTCCTTGAGCTGCGTCAACTACAAGAAGAGCTCCTTCACAAGCTGCCAGCGATCTAGACACCTCATAAATAAAATCCACATGTCCTGGAGTATCTATAAGATTTAATTCATATTCTATCCCATCTTTTGCTTTATAGTATAAAGTAACAGCCTGAGCCTTTATTGTTATCCCTTTTTCTCTTTCCAAATCCATAGAGTCAAGAAGCTGCTCTTTCATTTCTCTTTTAGTCACAGTTCCTGTAAATTCTAATAATCTATCTGCTATTGTTGACTTACCATGATCTATATGAGCAATTATTGAAAAGTTTCTCTTATGCTTTTGCAACATAAATTTCCTCCTAATTATTTTATCACTTACACAACATTATAAAAGATTATCCAAAAAAAATCAACTAAAAAGGAGTTCTCTTATATGGTATAATTAATAAAAAACTATTTTTAGAAAGGAATTTTATGAATTTTAAAGTAACTGTGACAAGAAAAAAAATAAAAAACATAATAATAAAAATAAATTCAAATGGTGAGGTACTGGTATCTGCACCTAAAAGGGTTCCTCAAAAATATATAGAACAGCTCATTGTACAGAAAGAAAAATGGATAATTGAGAAAATAAATTCCATCACTGAATATTACTCCAACAGAAAATCTATTTCTTATCTGAATGGCGATGAAATTTTTTATCTGGGGAAAAAATATATTTTAGAAATTCTGCCATCTGAGAAAAATTTTATAGAACAAGATGAAGAAAAAATATATATTTATTGTAAAAAAACTGATTCTCCTGATGAAAAAAAGAAAATTCTCGAAAAATGGTTTAGAGAAAAAATTACCATTATTTTGGAAAAACTTACTGTAGAAATAGGGGAAAAAATAGGTTTTCTTCCTAAGGAGATAAAAATAAGAAGTATGAAAAGCAGATGGGGTTCATGTAATACTACAAGAAAAATAATTACATATAATCTTCATCTTATAGAAAAACCTATTACTGCTATTGAATATGTGGTTCTGCACGAACTTTCACATCTTCCATATCCACATCATCAAAAAGAATTTTGGAATTTTGTGGAAAAATATATGCCTGACTGGAAATTAAGAAAAAAGATTCTGAATAATAAGGCGTAAATATTTATATAAAGAGTTCTTTGAAAAAAAGAAAAAATAATATATACTTAAATAAATATCTATATACTCTTGTATAGTAAGATATTTTAATTATTAATTTTAAAGATAAATTATGTTTTGGAGGATATATGTTACTAAAAAATAAAAGATTTTGTCCTTTATTTATAACTCAATTTTTTGGAGCTTTTAATGACAATATGTTAAAAACGGCAATCATGGCTTTCATTACTTACAATCTTACATTAAATAGAGCCCATGAAGGAATGTTGCTGAATTTTATTTCTATTCTCTTCATTCTTCCCTTTTTCTTTTTATCTGCCACTGCTGGACAGCTGGCTGATAAATATCATAGGGATAAAATTGCTAAAATTTTAAAATGTATAGAGTTTGTATTAATGCTCCTTACTGCTGTTGCAGTTTTCTTTAAATTTTATTCTGGACTTATTATTATACTGTTTTTTATGAGTGTGCAGTCTGCTTTTTTTGGACCTGTTAAATATTCTATTATCCCACAACATCTTGAAGAGTGTGAGTTGATAGAAGGAAATGCTATAATAGATGGTGCTACATATTTTTCAATATTAATAGGAACTATATTAGGAGCTCATATTACTTCTCCCAATATAACTGTTGGAATACTTGTATTTTGCTCTTTGGTTGGTATGCTGAGCAGTTTTAAAATACCTTCTGCTCCAGCCCCAAGACCTGATTTATCTATGAGTTTTAATATATTTAAAACTCTAAGGCTGACATTAAAGAAAATCTCAGAAATAAGAAGTATTTATATTACTATCTTAGGACTCTCATGGTTTTGGGCACTTGGTGCAGTCATTCTTACTCAGCTTTATCCAATGTGCAGTGACCTATTAGGACTTTCAAGAAATGCTGTTGCTGTATTCATGTTTATATTTTCATTAGGTATGGCTGCTGGAACCTTCGTATGTACAAAAGTTATGAGAGGAATTGTTCACCCTACATTTGTTCCATTGAGTTCTATCGGGATAGGAATTGCTACTTTCTTCCTTTACCTTTTTACTAAGGACTATGTTACTCCTGACACTCATATAGGAACAGTAGTATTTTTCAAGTCAATACCTGGAATAAAAATATCTTTTATATTATTTTTCCTCGCTTTTTTTGGTGGAATGTATATAGTTCCTTTAAATGCTTTTTTACAAAATAAAGCACCTAAAAAATATCTAGCTACTATCATTGCTGGAAACAATATAATGAACGCTGTTGGAATAGTCATTTTCTCTGCTCTTGTTCTTGGACTTTTTAAAATAGGATTTATCATATCAGATATATTTTTCCTAATATCTATTATTTGCCTATGTGTATCTTTATATATACTTACTATTATTCCAGATGCACTTCCAAGATCTATGGCACAAAGTATTTTATCTCTCATATTCAAAATGGAGGTCACTGGTCTTGAAAATTATGAAAAAGCTGGAAAAAGAGTTCTTATAATAGCAAACCATACATCTTTATTAGATGGATTGCTTGTTGCTTCATTTATGCCGGAAAAATTAATATTTGCAATTAATACAACAATTTCTAAAAAATGGTGGATTAGAATATTTAAACCAGTGGTAAAGCTATATCCTATTGACCCTACAAATCCTCTAGCATTAAAACAACTTATTAACGAATTGAAGAACAATGAAAAATGTATTATATTTCCAGAGGGAAGAATAACTGTAACAGGTTCTTTAATGAAAGTTTATGAAGGAGCTGGAGTGGTAGCTTTAAAAGCCAATGCTAATATCTTACCTATCAGAATAGATGGTGCTCAATATTCAAAATTTTCATATTTAAAAACTAAATTAAAAACTAAATTTTTCCCTAGAATAAAGATTACAATACTTCCTCCAACTAAAATAAAATTATCTGAAGATGATAAAGGAAGTACAAAAAGAGGAAAAATAGGAGATCAGCTTTATGAGATTATGACTTCTATGATTTTTAAATCTTCTCCAGTAAGAGAAAATGTTTTTAAATCATTGCTGAATGCTGCTAAAATACATGGCAAAAAACATATGATTGCAGAAGATATTGCCAGACAGCCTATGAACTATAGAAATTTTATATTAAAATCATATGTTATTGGTGAGGCTATAAAAAGAAACTTCAAAGAAAAAAATATTGGAATAGTGCTTCCTAACTCCATCATAAATGCTTTGGTTTTCTTTGGATTACAGTCTATTGGCAAAATTCCTGCTATGATTAACTTCACTCAAGGAAAAAGTCAAATATTATCCTGTATAAAAACTGCTGAAATATCAACTATTATTACAGCTAAAAAAATGATAGAGATGCTTCAATTAGAAGAGCTTATTAAAACTTTAGAAGAAAATGGAGTAAAAATTATATATCTTGAAGAATTTCAATCAAAGATAAATCTGATTACAAAATTATCTGCTTTCCTTAATTATCTTTTGAAAAAAGTTCCTCAAATAAATTATAATGATCCTTGTACTATTCTTTTTACATCAGGGTCTGAAGGGATTCCAAAAGCTGTGCTTTTAAGTCATGAAAATTTACAGGCAAACAGATTTCAGATATCCTCATTATTTTCCTTTACAAGTCAAGATATTCTGTTTAATGCTCTTCCTATGTTCCATTCATTTGGACTAGGAATCGGAACTATACTTCCATTGCTTTCAGGGATAAAAGTATTTTTCTATCCTTCTCCTGTGCATTACAAAATAGTTCCAGAATTAGTTTATGATTCTAATTCAACAATTTTATGTGGAACTGACACATTTTTTAATGGATATGCGAAACAGGCTAATCCTTATGATTTCTATAATATAAAATATGCAATAGTGGGAGCAGAGAAATTAAAAGATTCTACTTATTATCAATGGTTGGAAAGATTTGGAGTAAGAGTTTTAGAAGGATATGGGGTAACAGAGGCCAGTCCAGTTATTTCTGTAAATACTCCTATGCATCAAAAAAGAGGAAGTGTTGGTAGACTTTTACCAGATATAGAGTATAAATTAGAGGCTGTTCCCGGAATAGAAAAAGGGGGACGATTGTGGATAAAAGGTAAAAATATTATGCTAGGTTATTTAAAAGATGGAAAAATAACTCAACCTGAAGGTGGTTGGTACGACACTGGAGATATTGTAGATATTGATGAAAATAAATTTATTACCATTTTAGGAAGAGCCAAGAGATTTGCTAAAATAGCTGGTGAAATGGTTTCTCTTACAGCTGTAGAAGAAATAATAAACGGCTATATCAAGGATTTTTCCAATGCTGTTATTTCTATTCCAGATGAGAAAAAAGGAGAGCAACTAGTTTTAGTTACAGAAAAAGAAAATGTTGATACTAAAGATATACTAAACTATTTTAAAGAAAAACTTTACAGTGAATTATGGGTACCTAAAAAAATTATTACAGTAGATAAACTGCCTTTACTTGGTACGGGAAAAATAGATTATGTTAAAGTCAAAGAAATAGTTGAAAATCAATAATTAAATTCATAAAATAAAAATCTCTTTTAGAAACTAAATAATTTCTAAGAGAGATTTTTAATTTTAAACTTTATTAAAATTTTTTAAATCTTTTAATTCTTCTAATATATCTTCCAATGAAGTTTTCCCATCATTTATAGACATAGCTATAAGCGTTCCTTCTACTATTGGTGCATCAGCTATTTTTATTTTACTTCTATTATATTCTTCATCTAAAAACTCTATTGCCATTTCACTATTTAAAATTGAACTTCCTATATCTCCAAAGATTAGAACTCCATCTTCTGAGTAAGCATTTTCTATAGCTTCCTTTATAATCATGGGATCTGAGCCTAAATGGTTTCCTGTTGTTCCACTTCCATTTATAACAGGAAAATCATATTTTTTCATTTCATTACATAGTTCAATTATTTCATGAGCAAGTTTCTTACTATGTGATACAATCACTATCCCTACCATAATAATCACTATCCTTTCAATTCGTCATTTATAGTTTTTATAATTAAGTAAGATGAAACTGAACCTGGATCAAGATGTCCTATGCTCCTTTCTCCAAGGTAACTTGCTCTTCCTTTTGTAGCTGCTATGTTTTTTGTTGATTCCATTCCAGCTTTTCCTTTTAATTCTGCAAATTCAAAACATTCTTTTATTCCAGCTCCAGCATCAGCTTTCAGTTTAAAAGCTTCATATGCAGGGATTTGAGTGTCCAGCATAGTTTTTTCTCCCAATACAGCTTTCCCTCTCATTTCTATTCCCTTTATCATTTCATTCCATGTATCAGCCATTACTTGTGAATTTATTGTATCTTTAGTTTTTAAATAAGCTGCCCCTTTCATTAGAGCAGTTCCATAAAGAGCCCCTGATGCTCCTCCTACATTAGATATTAATATCATTGCCATTTTATTTAAGACTTCAAAAGGCTTCATACCCTGCATATTTGGAATTTCCTCTTCCACTTTTTCAAAACCTCTTGCAAGATTTACACCATGATCTCCATCTCCTATTTCTCTATCTAATTCTGTAAGATAATCTTTATTTTTTATTATCTCTTCACTTATTTTTTCTATTATTTTCAATAATTCCATATTTTCATCTCCTAAAATCTTTTAAATGCTGGAGTATCTGCTTTAGCTTTTATAAGTTCTTTCATTTCATCATCTAGTTTTGTCAAAGTTATTGAAAATCCACCCATATCCAAAGAAGTCATATAATTTCCAACAATTGTATCAATTACTTTTATATTTTTTTCTTCTAAAACTTGAGCTACTCTATTATTAATTATAAAAAGCTCCATTAATGTAGTTTCTCCCAAACCATTTACCAATAAAACGACTTCATCATTTTCTTTTAAATCAGATTCTTTAAATATTTTTTCTAAAATATAATCTACATGTACATTTGCTGGTTGAATTTTTTCTCTATGTGTTCCAGGTTCTCCATGAATTCCAAGTCCTATTTCTACTTCATCATCTGCCAATTCAAAACTCAATTTTCCAGTAGTTGGCACCATACATGGTTCTAATGCCATTCCTAGTGTTTTTGTTCTAGTAATAACTTTATTTCCTAAAACTTCTAGTTCTTCCAAAGAATATCCTTTTTCTGCTGCTGCTCCAACCATTTTATGCACTAAAACTGTTCCAGCTATACCTCTTCTTCCAACAGTATATGTACTATTTTCTACAGCAATATCATCATCTACTACTATTTTTTTTACTTCTATTCCTTCCATAGCTGCCATTTCTGCTGCCATTTCAAAATTCATTACATCTCCACTGTAATTCTTTATTATCAAAAGAACTCCAGCCCCATTATTTACAGCTTTTATTGCTTCATAAACTTTATCAGCACTAGGTGATGTAAACACTTCTCCTGCAACTGCTCCATCAAGCATTCCACAACCAACAAATCCTGCATGTGAAGGTTCATGTCCACTTCCTCCTCCACTGACTAAAGCTACTTTTCCAACTTTTTTATTTTTTCTCACTATCACTGGTAAATCTTTTACTCTTTCCAGATATTCTGGGTAAGCTTTAAGCATTCCACTAACCATTTCCTCTACAATGTCCTCTGGCTTGTTAATCATTTTTTTCATAGAATTTACCTCCTGAATTTTTATTAAAAAAAGCTCAAAATAATCCTCTCATACTTCTATAAGAAAATTACTCTAAGCTTCTCCATTCACATAGCTTTATTCCTTTATTAAATTTTAATCTATTTTGACCTCTTTGTCAATGTCTTTGGAAGTTTAAAGCATATCTTTCAACATTTTTAAAACAGTTACTGTAGTTACAGTAAGAAATACAGGTTTTATAAATTTACTTCCTTTATTTATAGCACATCTTGAGCCACACTGAGCTCCTAAAATCATTACTATGGAAATAGGTATTCCATAAAGAAAATATACTTTTCCACTGATTCCAAAAACCAGAAGACTCGTTAAATTTCCAACTAAATTTAAAATTTTAGAATCACCATTGGCCTCCACAAAATCATATCCAAATATTTTCATCAGAAAAAATACTAAAAACGATCCTGTTCCAGGTCCAAGAAATCCATTATAGAATCCTATCACAAAGGCCATTATCATTCCTTTTGTAATATTTGATTTAGTCAATCCTGTAAATGTACTCTCATGCCCCATTTTTTTATTAGCCATTGTATAAAAGAGTACTATCACCAAAGCTATAAAGACTATATAATTAATGTATTGAGGTTTTGTTCCTATTATAATTTTTACACCAATAAATGCTCCTGCTAAAGAAAAAGGAGCCAATTTTTTCATAAGCTTCCAATTTATTTTGCCTGATCTTGCATAATTTATGCTACTTCCTACACCAGAAAAAAAACTTGACAATTTATTTGTTCCTAAAGCAATATGAGGTGGCAATCCTGATGCTAAATAAGCTGGCAGTGTTATTAATCCTCCCCCTCCTGCTACTGAATCAATAAATGCTCCTATAAAACATAAACAAGCTAAAATAATAAATTCACTACTTAAAAGCTCTCTTAGCATTAAAAATCTCCCCCTTTATTCCATCTCCTCAATTTTATCATATTTATATATTTTATTCTACTAAAAAACCTAAGATTTTTTAGCATAAAAAAATGGAGGAAATCCAACTGTTGAACCTCTCCCCATTTTCATGTATTACTATTTTACAGCAATAACTTCTATTTCAACTTTTACATCTTTTGGAAGTCTAGCAACTTCAACACATGCTCTTGCAGGTTTTACATCTCCTAGATATTCAGCATAAACTTCATTTACAGCTGCGAAATCGTTCATATCTTTAATGAAAACTCCTGCTCTTACTACATCTTTAAAAGTATATCCAGCAGCTTCAAGAATAGCTTTTATATTTTCTAGAGATTGTTTAGTCTGAGCTTTTACACAGTCAGAAACTAAAGTCATTGTTTCTGGAACAAATGGAATTTGTCCAGATACATAAAGAGTTCCATTTACTTCAATTGCTTGTGAATATGGTCCTAAAGCAGCAGGTGCTTTTTCAGTGTGAATTATTTTTTTCATTGATTTTCCTCCTAAATATTTTTTATTTTAATATGAAAACATATTAATCCCTTTTAATTTAAAAGAGTGACCTATGTACTAATTCTCCATTATTTTTCACTTGTAATATTTCAGCAAGTATTTCTATGGCAATCTCTTCTGGTGTTCCATTAGAAATTCTTAGTCCTATAGGTGCGTATATATTATCTCTGATTTTAGAATTTTTTTCAAGATTTTCTTTTAAATTTGTTATTTTTCTTTTGCTTCCTATTATTCCTATATATTTAGCACCTCTATTTTTTACTAGCTCAAGAACTTTTTCATCAAGTACATGTCCTCTTGTTGCTATGACTATATAGGTATTATCTGTTATTTCCTCGTTTTTAAGTATCTCATCAAAGCTCCCTAAAGTAAGTTCAGGTACATCTTTTTTTAATTCTTCTCTATCATCTATTATTTTTATATCGAACTCAAGGTTTTTCCCTATATTAAAAAGCTTCTGTCCAATATGTCCTGCACCACATATTAAAAGCTTGGGAGAAGGAATAAAAATTTTTATAAATCCTTTCATACTTCCTCCACAGTTCATACGAAGTTCATCATCAGTTGTAAGATTATATGAAAACTCTCTGCTTTCTCCTGTTTTCATAAATTCTCTTGCATTTTGAATAACTTTATATTCTATATTTCCTCCACCTATGGTTCCTATAATCTCATCTTCAAAGACTCCCATCATTGCCCCTGACTTACGTGGAGTAGAACCAACAGCTTCTGTTACCATTACTAATGCAGCTTTTTTTCCCTGAGATATTTTTTTATATATCTCACTTAATATTTTATCCTCCATATATCATACTCCCTTTATCTTTTTTAAATAAAGAACAGCTTCTAATACAGCTCCACCTATATTCCTAGCTTTATCTGAAATTGTAAAACAATTTTCCTTTTCCTCTATTCTTGGATCTACATCTGCTATTTTTAAACCTTCTGAAACTCTATATCCATCTCTTATTATTCCTCTTAAAACTCCAGAAATTGGTGAATAAATATAATTTTCACCTACTACAGCAATTATATCCCCTTTTTCTACTACACTTCCAATTTTTTCTATATTTTTTATATATCCATTAAACTCACTGTAAATTACTCTTTCTTTTCCTATTCCTGCTATTATCCCAGGAATACCTGTGTTAGCACTGGCTGTCCCCTCTGTTATAAGCCTCCCTAAGTTATGTCCTCTCATAGTTTCTATTACTATATCTACATCTTCAGGAGCAGAAAATCCAGGTCCTAAAGCTATGGTTATTGGTGCCATATCTCTTTTAGTTCCAAAATTTTTCTTTGCAAGTATTCCATCTACCACTGCTACCGGTTTAAATTTTTCTATTATTTTCCCTCTTGAATCAATCATTACTGGAACTATATCTTTTTCCCAGCAGTTCTTTACTTCCTCCTCATTGGCAGCATATTCAGCTCTTATACCTTCTATTTCAATACTATTTTCATAAATAGCTTCACAAAAGGCTACTTTTCTTCTAATTGCTGATGGTTTTTCTGTTTCCAAGACAATAACTTTGAATCCACTTCTGTAAAGTTTTTGGATAGCTCCACTGGCTATATCTCCTCCACCTCTTATTACAATGATGTCATTTACTTTTTCCATAATCATTCTCTTCCTCGTATTTTAGAAATCTCTTTATTTAAAGGATAATCCAGAATTCAATTATTGTCAATCAAAATTATTTTTATAAAAATCTTAAAAATATGTTATGATATATTAAAAGTAATTATAGTTATTTTTTAGAAAATGAGGGAATATTATGATAGATAAAATAGGAAGAGAAATAGAGTACTTGAGGCTTTCCGTTACTGATAGATGTAATCTCAGATGCCAATACTGCATGAGTGAGAGAAATATGAATTTTCTTCCCAAAGAAGAACTTCTTACAGTTGAAGAAATAAAAAGAATTGTAACAATCTTTAGTAAAATTGGAATCAAAAAAATTCGTCTTACTGGAGGAGAACCTCTAGTAAGAAAAAATTTTACAGAGATACTGGAAAATCTTCATTCTATTAAAAATATTGAAGAGATAAGTATGACAACTAATGGCTTGCTCCTTGAAGAAAACTTTGATTCTCTTATAAAAAATGGAGTAAAAAAAATAAATATAAGCCTAGATACTTTAAATCCTGTCTTGTATAGTGAAATAACAAGAGGTGGGTCATTTAATCAGGTTATCAAAAATATTTTTAAAGCATTAGATATAGGAATGGAAAGAATAAAATTAAATATCGTACTTATTAAAGGTAAAAATGATAATGAAATTATGGATTTTGTCAAGTTCAGTGAAAAATATCCTATTGATATTCGCTTTATTGAACTTATGCCAATTGGTGAAGGAAATAATTTTATTTCAATGTCCAATGATGAAGTTATTGAAATAATAAAAAAAGAGAGAACACTTTTTCCTGTAGAAGAAAAAATTGGTTCTGGTCCTGCTAAATATTTCAAGAGTCCCTTTTCAAAAGGAAAAATAGGATTTATCACTCCACTATCTCATAATTTTTGTGATAAATGCAATCGTATAAGACTGACTCCTGATGGATTTTTAAAACTGTGCCTCCACTGGAATAAAGGTATTGATTTAAAAAATATTATTAGAAATAAAGCAACTGATGAAGAATTAGAAAAAATTATTTTTAATGCCATATACAATAAGCCTGAACATCACAGCATGAATAAAAATATTGAAGAAAATAGTATAGATAAAAGAAAAATGAATCAAATAGGAGGATAATTTTTTAAATGGGAAAAATTTTAGCAGTTTGTATAAGTGAAAAAAAAGGAACTCAAAAGGTGAACATAAAAGAGGGAATATTAATAGAAAATTATGGACTTAAAAATGATGCTCATGCTGGCAACTGGCATAGACAAGTCAGTCTGCTTTCAAATGAAAAAATATCTGATTTTATAAAAAAAGGTGGAAATGTTGATCAGGGAGATTTTGGAGAAAATCTCATAGTTGAAGGAATTGATTTAGCAAAGCTTCCTATTGGTACAAAATTAAAAATTAATGAAGATATTCTTCTTGAAGTAACTCAAATAGGAAAAGAATGTCATTCACATTGTGCCATATTCCATACTGTAGGTGACTGTATTATGCCTAGAGAAGGTATTTTTACCATTGTTTTAAAGGGTGGTATTGTAAAAATCGGTGATGAAATATCTGTAGTAGAAAAATAAAAAAAAAGACCAAAGGAAATTTAATCCCTTTGGTCTTTTTGACTATTTATTTTTTGATATTTTGAATTCTAAATTTTTTTTACTATGCTGTACTTATTTCTTTTAATACTTTCTTTTTAAAAATTCCCTGTTACCTGATAAATAAATAGCAAAGAATTTAAAACCAGAAAAATATCTTTCATTCTGAAAATTTCTTGTCGTCATCATTAGAACTTGTACCCTATTCCTGCTCCTACTATCCATTCACCTTTATTTCTGTTTTTTCCATTTCCATTATGTGAATCTCTCTCTACTGAATAGCTTCCTTTTACATCAAACAGGATTCCACTTTCAAGTTCAAGTGCGTACTTAG